>Ga0315275_10000045_pt1 | contig 93006 bp, 101 predicted proteins | sample YL17G03_0_MG_FD_205557 | JGI IMG/M metagenome (GOLD analysis project Ga0315275, IMG submission 205557) | Sediment microbial communities from Yellowstone Lake, YNP, Wyoming, USA - YL17G03_0 | ecosystem: Environmental > Aquatic > Freshwater > Lake > Sediment | place: USA: Wyoming | collected... | reverse complement strand
CTGTTCTGCGAGCCCCATACTCCGTTTAGACGGAATATGGAAGAGTATTTGTAAAAGAGCTAATATATCCTTTGTGGTCGGTTTTTTAGAGGATTTTGAACGAGAATTGGGGTCTGTTTCTTAATCAGGGCAATTAAATTGAATTTTTTGCCAATCTTTCAACTTCCCGGAATAGTCACTTGTCCATATAACATACTTATACTAAATTAATCATTACATGTGTAAGCGAACATGTACTATGTAATTATATTCACAATCATTTGACACGTAAGTATACAATTTTTTTTCATGAGTCCTTGCAATTTTTCCATCAAATATGATGTTTATAGGAGTCCCTGTGAGGAAACTACACGCGTTCATACATCTAAAGGTTATCTGATTCACATAGTGATGAAATCCTTCACAGCCCGCATATTATTTCAACACATATACAACCTACCATGACAATTCTTTTTTATGAGAATAATCCGGGCGCCAAGTATCGGGCGGGCACATGAGCTGGTCATTAAAATGATCCTGGAGAAAGGCTGGGATCTGAAGACTGAAGATGCCGAGGCAACTATTGAATTTGAAGAGGTTACCCTGCAGGTTGATACACCACTGGCAGAACCTATGGTGAGTCAGCACTCCCGGTTCCAGCAGAGGTTTGTCGAACAATACGCCCGGGATCTGTTAAAAGGCTCTCATGCCACCTTTGAATATGACTACCATGGCCGGCTCTTTGACTGGGGGGAGCGATTCTTTGCTGACGGGCAGCCGGTGCACATAGACCAGATTGCCTACATTATCGGTAAACTCAAATCCCATCCGACATCACGACGTGCAATCGCAATCACATGGAATCCTGTAATAGATGAGAAGCTCGATGCCTGTCCCTGCCTCCAGCTTATTCAGTGTATCCTGCGGGAAGGCAGACTCCATATGCGAGTGATCTTCCGGTCAAACGATATGCTGACGGCAGCCGGGGCCAATATGTATGCTCTTGTTCAGCTCCAGAAATCGATTGCCGATACACTTGGAGTCCCGTGCGGGATATATACCCATATTTCGCTCGTCCCTCATATCTACTATCTTCGTGATATCCATGATATCGAACCATTCTGCGGAAAGGGAGAGTTCATCCTCCCGGTCATGGAAGTGTGCCGGGTATGCCAGAAGTGCGGGCGGGCAAAAGGCATATAACACGGGAAGTCCGTCACCTTAATTAAGATACAGCGGCAAAAATAAGAGGCACATAGCCCGGTAGTGTAGCGGTCAATCATGGGGGACTCTGGATCCCCCGACAGCAGTTCGAATCTGCTCCGGGCTATTTCTTTTGTGGTCGCGCTTTTTATGTTCTCACGTTGACTACAGTGCAAGAACGTTTCGTTGAATCGTATTAAAAAAAGTTACCGGTTCCCGGTTTACGGGGCAGATTACGCGATCAGTGCCGAGAGGATACAAGCAAGGAATATCGCGCCGAACATCCCGCCCCCGCCAATACTAACTTGTGGCACTTCGAGATCTTTTATCCGGAGGAGCCACGCGATGCCGGCGCCAAGCAGGGTACCGACGGTACCGGCAACGAATGCCGTCACTCCTGCCAAAAGGGGGGTGCCCCCGTTCAGCAGAAGACCGCAGAGAAGTGCCGCAAGACCGGGAATGAAGAGGGGCGCTTTGATACCGTAGCCGGGGATCGAGCGTGTTGCAAGGTAGGCAATGATAGCGACCACCACGATGCCGGCGAAGACAGGACCAAGGATTGCCGTTCCCAGCACATCCACAGCCCGGTACAGAAGGTAGGCAGATACAAGGACCGGTATTACCGCCCCACCTAGGTTGAGCGAGATTGCGGTATCCCAGACCGGCTGCGGTGCCCATGGGGCAGGCGCACTCTCGTCCAGGGGGAGCGAGCCGGTACCAACCCGTACCATGTCGCGCCTGACCGTATAAAGCGGGATATTGACAAAACTCCCAAAGAGCATCAGCAGGACTACGGCAAGAGCCGCGATCCACGAGAAGCCGAGCCGGGTGAACGCTGCCCCGACAAGCCCGAGAAGGATGAGAGGGATGATAAGGATGATCAGGCATATCAGCAGGATAATGGCAATGATCGAGAGCGGCCCTGACGAAGAAAGCCGTATGCCTTCGTTCATGGGCTCCCTCCGGGTTTTGTACAGATAATTGCCGCATGGTCCTGGTGATACGGGGTGAGCCAGACGCTCTCCTGAACGGCAAATCCTGCAGCCGCAAGCGCATCGACGGTCTCCCGGAATACCTCGGCCGGCAGTTTTCTCACGTCAACACTCCGGGTCTTGAGCATGAGAATAAGATGCCCGCCGGGCCGCAGGAATGCGCAGTTCCTGATGGCGATGGCTGCCTGATCGGGTTGTGCCACGTCCTGGTAGAGGAGATCGACTACTTCGACAAGGGGGGCATAGAGCTCGGGGCGGGATGCATCTGCCATGATCGGCACGATGTTCCTGCGCCTGCGTGCCACTTCGAGCATGTCCTGCATGGGTCGCGGGGCGAACTCGACTGCATAGACCACCTCGGTATAATCAGCTACATGGGAAACGGTGGTCCCGTTCGCTGCACCGAGGTAGAGCACCTTCATCTCCGGAAGGAGTTCCACACCGGTCCCCGTGTAGTAGAGCGCAGCAAGCTTGCTTCGGAACGGATCCCAGACCCGGGCTCCCTTTAGCATCCGTTCGCCGTACACGTTCCCCTCGCCTTTCGATACCAGAACGTCACCGATCCGGATCATTCTTCCCCGCCCCCGCGACCAAGGAAGTCGATCCGGGCCTGTGCCTTGTCAAGGAATTCCGGCACAGGAACACCCTGGAAGTAATCGAGTCGGGAAGCAATCGCCAGTTTGCCGGCAAGGGCCCGGGCTACCTTCCCCCGGACCTCGCGGGGTGCGTTGTGGACACGCCGGTGCTGGAAGATAATCCCGTGTTTGGGAGAGGGCGAGTGAGTTCTCAGATGAGCAAAGAGGGCGGTTCTGGCGCCCAGCACCTGGATCGCACTCGCCGGCATCCGTGAAAGGGGGAGGAGCCCCCCCGCGTGGGACATCAACCGTGCGGCGACGAGGCCGCCGATCAGAGCACTGGTGTTGGGCAGCACCCTGTTCGCCCGGTTCGAGACCTCCTTTGCAAGCTCTGTCCTCGCAGTTGAGAACTCCTCAACATGTACTGCTACCCTACCGAGAGCACCCTTGTTGCTCCGGGCAATGTTCTTCACCAGCACGTGCGCCGGCGTCCTCCGGTACTTGCGCGAGAACGACGGGTTACGCACCTGGTGCCACTCCGTCACCCGATCGGAGAGCCGGTTGATCAACTCGTCTATCTCATCGAGCGTTCGAACCATCTGGAGAAGCTCCACATCCTTTCCTGCATATTGCTCCCGGATCTCCAGCTCCGTGACAGCAAAACAGACCTCGCGGAGGATTGACAGGTATTCTTCCCGGTCCCTGCATATTCCACAGGCAACTGCATCCTCCCAGTCAAGGGGAACAAAATCATCCATCGTGGTCCGGAGAGAGAGCACCCGCCGTACTCGGGCATCCGTATTCCCCTCGGACGGGATACACCCCCTCTCGACGACATCCCCGAACCAGTAGGATCGCATGTAGCAAAATAAGGATGCCCGCGGCAATAAAGATCACATATTTGGAGAATGCACACCTCGTTTTCGAAAATAGCTCCCAACGGGAGAAATGAGGTCATACCCCGGTTAATAAATTTAAGAACCGTTCAAATGTTTGTTGAGATAAAATAGTGAGACGTTAACAACGAGTGTGTGCTGATTGGCATACAGAGTACCATTCTGGCGTAAGCATATGCCGCTTACCCTGCGTCTCCAGACACTATTGATGCAGATATCCGGAAGTATGCCGTGATCTCATCTCATTCCCTTGATGCATACCGTTTTCCTCTCCGCTGGGATTACTCCGGGACACGGGTACACGCATCGGAATCCTGGATCTTCTGCAAATCCCGTACGATTACATACAGCAGGACAAAAAAGATCGCGAACTTGACCGTATAAAACACGAACGATACAGACGGCAGGGAATTCTCGATCACAGAATAATACTTGTAAGGAGTGTAGACGATCCGGAGAAGAACGGGCGTCTCGAGATACATGATGATCTGGACTGCGTAAAACAACAGGATGTGCCATCTGGAACGGACCAGGAGCAGGGCAAGGAATGGCATCGTCCAGACAATATAATATGTGGCCAGTACCTTGTTGAACAGGATAAAGATAAATACGCTCAGGAACAGGGCATAGGTAAGGGTCAGGGCAGTGCCGTCAAGGTGCCGGTAATACCAGTACATGAGAAGACATTCGGCCAGGATCATCAGAAGAAGGGAGATTTTACTCACCGGCTGCAGATTGATCAGGAAGGCAAATACCGCATCCAGGTAGTAGACAAGGCTGTGGCCTTCAGGAAGCCTCACGATATGGAACATATATGTGCGGAAGAACTTCTCTGAATCGATCACGATGAACGGGACAATGCATGCCGCGACAAGGAAAGCCGAAGCGATGACCCCGGTTCTGTAACTCCTCAAATCCCCCCTGTTTTTCAGGATTGAGAGATAAAAAAACGGGAAACAGACGAACGGAAACCATTTCAGCAGAAAGCCTACTGTGGTCGAAATACAGGCCGTGGTCTCCTTACCGTAGATAAAACAGCAAAGTGAAAAGACCAGGAAAAAGGTAGGAATGATATCATACACAATTGGAATGAAGAATGCAGAGGAAAGTGCGGTTACATACAAAAGACCGGAGAGGAAGGCTTTGTCCTGGCCGAAAAATTTTGCTGCGAGGATATACACGCATATCAGGGTGGCCAGATCGAATACGAGGGTCATTGCCCCAAATGAGAACAGGTACCCGATAAAATTAGGATTACCCCAAAGCGGGAGGATAGCCAGCACTACCGGGATAAAAAAAAACTGCGGGTATTCTGCGAAAAAATTGATGTACGGTAATTTTCCAAGGATAATGGAATGTGCATACCAATAATAGAGCGTCATATCCCCGGTGAGTATTACCTGGAGGGTCGAAAGGGCAGCAGATAGCACCAGCATTTTGACGCTAAAGGAGACGAACACAAGAATTATGAGATCTTTTTTCAGGACGCTCCGATTTATTCCGGAAAGAGTAATGGAAAAGATCCGGACCGGTTTATCAGACGGGAGGTTCGCTGCCGGCCCGGTAACAATTTCCGCCGGGGGATTATACCGGTATGCCCACAACCCTGCGAGCAGGACAAAGACAATACCAACCGGTATGCAGGACCCGTAAGGGCCCTGAAAGGTCAGGCCGTACTGGACAATGTCAGAGAACAGGAAGAGGAGACCTGAAGCGATGAAAGCAACCGCAGCCCCCTTCGTATATTTCCGGTTCCGGGCAGGGAGCCCGAGAAGGGTAAGCAGGAATGACCCGGTCAGGAAACATACCGCAGAGAACCAGATCAGTGTTACCAGGGCGCACCGATCTGAGAGCGTTCCGGCAATGAGCAGTGAAAGATCCCCGGTGAATGAAACAAGGCTTACATCAGAACCGGGAACCTGTTTGTACCGGAATAACGCCCATTGGATAGCGGCACCCATCCCGTTTCCGAAGAGCGTGATATTCAAAGGGATCAGAAAACACAGGTACGGCAGAAGAAGAAGTGGATTCCGGGAATTCGCCATATAGACCTGTACTACCGTTCACGTGCATTGTTAAAGAAATTCTCTGACTGTAGTTTCTGACAGAGGGAACGTCATCCGTGGACGTGGAAGATTCAGAATCCTTCATGGATCCGGGTCAGGTCACCTGAAACGCGGTTCTGTAGAGGGTGCGGGTAATTTAATCGCCGTCGTGATTCCCCGGGTCAGATCCATGCGATGCCAAAAGAGTAAAGCATCACGGGAATCATGATAGCCCCCATGCAATAAACCCTCGGCAGGTTTATGAAATGCGGTACGAGCCCGAGCGCCGTAGCAAGGATGAGGACAAGGATCCCGAACGGACCAGTGAGGATTATGCTCAGCAGTACGACAAATGCGATCACGATGCGGTTCAGGAGCAGGCTGTCGATACCTCCGAAACGGTACGCAAACCGCGAGAACCAGATGGTAAGGCAATAGGCAGCAACGGCAGCCAGCACTCCAGCCACCATCAGCTCGCTAAAGGATGGGAGCGGGAGCTCGGCGATCGCGACCATCACCCCGTTCCTCATCCTGGCGAGGGCAAAGAGGGCGGCAAGCCCGATGAACGCGTTCGCCGTGTTCGCTGCATTGGTGGCAAGGATATACGCCCGCCGGTCCTTCTCGTACCCAATCACCGAGGCAAGCACACCGTTTGCAGATGCCGTAGAGAGACCAGGAAGCCAGCCCACGGCGACACCGGCAATCGTGCCGAGAATCGAGCACTTCACGACCATCCGGTCCTCTATCCGGATCCCCCGGAACTGCTGGGCCGGAATAATCCCCCGCGACGCGGTCAGGAGCACCGAAATCCCGAACAGCCCCGTGAGAAGCGGCATCAGGATCGCGCTTCCCCCTGAGAGCAGGTGCCAGCTGAGGAATGCGTACCGGAGCGCAAACAACCCGAGCATGCCCGAAACCAGGAACAGGCCGAGCGCCCATGAGGGGGCATCGCTCGTGACGATCATGTAGCCGACCGTCGCGATAAGGAGGAGGCCTATCCACCAGTCGAAATACGGCTGGAGTGCCGGCAGGAGATAGAAACAGAGGAGCGAAAGCGGCACAGCAAGGATAATTGCCGCTGCGCTGCCGAGGGCCGCGATCCTGACCGCTTCCTCGCCGTTCCCTTCAAGACATAGGGCATGAGCCGGCAGAACGGAGAGCGACGTATCGGCATCAGGTATCCCTAGGAACGTGCTCGGGATCGCGTCCACGAATGTATGGGTGATGAGGGCAGAAAACATCGCACAGGCAAGGGCGACCGGCCCGAGCATCCCGATAAGAGCGGCCTGCAGGCTCAGGAGGATACCTGCCAGCGTATTGGAGTGCACGCCCGGGATGATCCCGCTGACCGTACCAAGGATGATGCCAATGAGGGTGCCCAGCAGGATATCCAGCATGGATCAGAGATCAGGGAGAGGGGACATAAATCAACCGAAATGCATACCATAATGAAACCGCGAATACTATCCCAAGGAGGCTCAACCATTGAAGATTGCCGTCACCCGCCTGGCCGGAAAGGAGAAGAGCGATGCATCCCGCTGTGCGCAGTACGGCCATGTCTGTTTCAGCGTTCACCCGCTCCGTTCCGAACTCCGGGAGGAGGAGATCGTTGCGTTCGTTGACGCCGTGCACGCCGGGAAGTTCGACTGCATCTTCTTCACGAGTGCCCTTCCAGCGAAGATCATCGCCCCGCGGCTCAAAACGTTCCCCCGGGTCATCGCGATAGGGCCTCAGACGGCAAAGGAACTTGAGCAGCACAACGTCACCTGCGAAATCCTTGGCAGTTTCTACTCAAAGGATTTCGTACCATACCTTGGCGAATGGGTGGAGGGAAAGCACATCGGCATCCCACGGGCAGATGTTCCGAATCCGGTACTGCTCGATGCGATTATGGCGGCGGGAGGCATTGTCCACGAGTTCAGGTGCTACGGGCTCGAAGCTACCGGTGAACAGATCGCCATTGATGAAGCGGATGCAATCCTCTTCACGAGTGCAATGTCCTATACGAAAGCCCGCTGGACCTCCCGCCCCGGTCTGCTCGTTATTGCTATCGGCGACATCACTGCTGCCGCTATGCGCACGGGAGGCACGAACCCGCCAGTAGTGGGCGACGGGTCGCTGGAAGGGACACTTAAAGCACTGAATATGTACATTGAAAAGCAGGAGAGGAATTAGGAATGGAGATACCCGGGGAATTGAAGGACACTGGAATTCCGGAGCCGGCCCATCTCTGGAGCCGTGCAGGGATTCTTGTTATTGACAAAACCCGGGGCCCGTCCAGCCACCAGGTAGCGGCATGGGTTGGAAGGATGCTCGGCTGCCAGGTAGGACATGCAGGAACACTCGATCCGCAGGTTTCCGGTATACTTCTGGTGATGCTCGGCAACGCGGTGCGCCTTGCGCCGCTTCTTCTCCAGCATGACAAGGAATATATCTGCCTGATGCGGCTGCACGGGGAAGTGGACAAAAAACGAATCGAACAGATTGCCGCGGAGTTCACCGGGAGGCTATACCAGCGCCCTCCACGGAAAAGTGCGGTAAAGCGTGTTCTCCGGATCCGTACCATCCACAAACTTGAGATTCTTGATAGTGAAGGCCACCTTGTCCTGTTCCGTGTCCAATGCGATGCCGGCACGTACATCCGCTCACTCTGCCACCACATGGGACTTGCCCTGGGTACAGGTGCGCACATGGTGGAACTGCGCCGCACGAGGTCAGGTGCATTCGGTGAACATGAGATGCATGCGCTCCACGATGTTCAGGATGCCTGTAATGTGGCAAAGGAGGGGGATCGCACACCACTCTCATCGATGATCCTGTCAGTTGATGCAGCAGTACCGGATCTGCCGAAAGTTATTGTGAGGGATACGGCGATTGATGCTATCTGCCGCGGCGCGATCCTTGCGGGTGTCGGTATAATCAGCTGTGAAGTGTTCACAAAGGACCAGCCCGTTGCCGTACTCTCGCAGAAAAAGGAATTCATCTGTCTGGGCAGAGCACTTATCCACTCCAGCTCGTTCAAACCCGGAGAGACCGGACTTGTCATCGCTCCTACAACGGTTTTCATGCTGCCAGACACGTATCCAAGGGGTTGGACTAAGTCCTGTAAGGAAGAGAGAAAAGGCAGAAAACCAACTTCAGCTCCAGAAAAAAATCAAACATAAAAAAGAGATAGCATTAAAAAAATACCCGGCTAACAGATAGGATACACTTTTAGCTGAGGTAGTCTAGCGGTAGGGCGCAGGCCTGGAAAGCCTGTGGTGCGAAAGTGCCTCGGGGGTTCAATTCCCCCCCTCAGCGTCATTCGTTCTTACCTTCTTTACCAACTTTTTTTCCCGTTTTTTATAGAAGTCTTTAGACGCTCATGGGCGAACGTAAAATATTCCGGCACAATTTCAAAACCGAGAAAGTGACGGTCTTCTGTTTTTGCCCCAACAGCTACCGTTCCTGATCCAAGAAAAGGATCAAAGACCAGATCACCGGAATTACTCGAATACAAAAGTATCTTTTTTATAATTTCAGGGGGGAGTTTGGTTGGCGTCTTCTTTTTTCCTTTCCAGTATTCCCGGTTAATTACCCAGACATCTTCCGGATAGTGATCGATCTTGTTGAAGGTGTACTTTGCGGGATTTTTAACGACAAAGAGAATGTGATAATGGCTGGTTACATATTTTTTTTTCGTAAAGACACCGAACTGGTATTTCCAGATGAGGTGGTTGATTGTCGTAAATCCTGCTTTGTCAAGACCTTCAAGAATATCATGGAGCCGGTTCCATCCTGAAAAAACATACATGCTCCCGTTAGGAGAAAGCACCCGTGCTGCTTCTGTCATCCAATGGTGAGTAAACTCCAGATAGTGCGCTTCAGGAATCTCCCGATATCCTTCCATGACGTTGGAGCCACTTCGGTTGTAGTTCTCCCGTTGTGCCTTGAAATCGATCGCAAAGGGCGGATCGGTAATAATAAGATCAATGACTCCATCAGGAATCCCGGGCATCAGCTCAAGTGCATTTCCTTGGTAAATTGTATCAATGTCGAGATTACCCAGCCTCCGTTTCATCAGCACTTCCCGCCGATTTCCCTGCCCATTTCAAAGGCTTTCATGTTGATTTCCAGTGTCTTTTTGGGGACAAGACATTTGACTGCTTCGATAAGCGATTCGGGTTTGAGCGGAATTGATTGCGATGCCGCTCCCAGCATTACCACATTTTGCGAAAGGGGGCTTCCCGCTTCCTCTGCTATTGAGTCAGCATCCAAAAGGCAAAGTGCGTGCTTTTTTAAAGCCGCAATAATCTCATCTTGCTTGGGTGACGGAAGGTTTTGCGTAAATACTGATGTGGGAAGAACCAGATGCCTGTTCACCACCATTTTACCGCCCGTTCTCAAATAGTGGGAGAAGCGGAGCGCTTCAAGAAGATCAAAGGAGATCAGGAGGTCTGCCTTTCCCGGCGGGATCAACGGCCCGAACAATCCATCGATCCGGATATGACTCTCCACAGAACCACCGCGTTGTGCCATGCCGTGCGTCTCTGCACCCTTCACATGTCTTTCTTCTATCAGGCATGCTTCGCCAAGTATATTGGACGCGAGAATTGTTCCCTGGCCACCTATTCCGACAACCAGGATATCAAAACTTCCGCTCATTTCTTTCCCTCCCGGACTATTGCCCCGACCGGGCAGAGCTGGGAACATACCGCGCACCCGCTGCAGAGATCATTAATCAAGGCTTTTTCATCCACAAATTCAATAGCGGGGCAACCAAACCGGACGCATGTCCCGCAGCCGGTGCATATCTCAGAATCAACCCTGTACTTCCCGCGTTTTACCCCGGCACGACGTGCTGTAATGACACACATCTGTTTGGCGATGATGACCTTCACGCCTTTTTGTTTCTTTGCTTCCTGCAAGACATTGATCATACCTGTAATATCATATGGGTCAACATTCTCAACATACCTGACACCACAGGCACGGCATAGTGCATCGAGTGAGATCGGAGGACTTTCCACACCGCATGCAGTCATCCCTGTGTTTGGATTCGGCTGATGGCCTGTCATAGCCGTAATCCGGTTATCAAGGATCACGACAGTGATATTTGCTCCGTTGTAGACTGCATTCAACAGTCCCTGGATACCGGTATGCAGGAACGTCGAGTCCCCGATGGTACAGACAACATCCCGCGGATCACCGGCATGAGATATACCACTCGCCACGGTAATCGACGCACCCATGCAGATGGTGGTGTCAACTACACCCAGCTGGAGTCCGAGGGTGTAACACCCGATATCACTGGGATATACTGCATCTTTAAAGACTTTTTTTATCGCGTAGAACGCCCCACGGTGAAGGCAACCGGCACAAAGGATCGGCGGCCGGGGGGGGAGATTTTGTACAGGATCCCCAGAAGGAAATGGATTTTTTTTCAAAAAACCGGCTTTCTCTAGTATCGCCGAAACAGCCGGAAGCGATAACTCACCTTCGTACGATGCGTACCCATTCTTCTTTCCGAATACGGGAACACATCCCGCTACCTGGCGTACTGTTTCTTCCACTTCCGGAGCAAGTTCCTCAATCACGAGAATTTTTTCATGCTGGCTTACAAACCCACCCAGCCATTCCTCGTCTATCGGGTACGCTCCGATTTTCATGAACGAAACGCCTTCGGGTAATAATTCTTGGACATAGGTGGCGCCAATCCCGCTCGCGATGATTGCAGTTTTCCCCTGGATTTTATAGTAGTTGAATCCCCGTTCAACCAACCGCTTACGGAGAGCTGGTTGTTTCTCGTTTAGTTTTTTGTGCAGGACACGGGTATGTGCCGGGATCACTACATACTGCCGTGGATCTTTATGGAACTCCCCTTTCCGTAGACCTGCGACCGGGTCACCCAGCTCCACATCCCCCTTCGAATGACAGATGCGAGTTGTGGGCCGGAAGAGTACAGGCAGCCCGAATTCCTCGGAGAGGCTGAACGCTTCAGGTATCATGTCGTGCGCTTCCTGTATACTCGCAGGATCGAGACATGGCACCCGTGCGAAATGTGCGTAACACCGCGTATCCTGTTCATTTTGTGAACTATGGGCGAATGGATCATCAGCACTCATTATCACAAGCCCGGCAGTAACTCCCGTATAGGCACTCGTCATCAGGGGATCTGCAGCAACATTGAGCCCCACGTGTTTCATGGTACAGAGCGCACGCACACCGCACCACGCTGCTGCAAGAGCGTTCTCCAGTGCCACCTTTTCATTGACTGACCACTCAACATAGTAAGATCGATCCGGCTGGACTCGCAGCACGTCAATCACTTCGGATGAGGGTGTACCGGGGTATCCGCTTACAAAATCCACGCCGGACTCGATACATGCGTGGGCGATCGCTTCATTGCCGAGGAGATATTTTCGTCCCATGATCATCGTCCTGTACTTATACCGTGGTTTTTTTACAGATATCCCTATCTGAATGTTCTGCCATCTCAGTTTTGCCGATTCACAACTTATAAAAACTCTGGTGGAGTAGTAAATAAGGTAAATTTCAGGCAAACTTTTGGGCCCGTAGCATAGCCCGGTGGTGCGCCCGGCTGATAACCGGGAGGTCATGTGTTCGAATCACATCGGGCCCATCCACAATATTCCGGTAGGGTTTTTATCTCTTGGTTCAGCTTTTTTTTATTGATTCTCCCTTCCTGTTCCCTGAACTTGCAGCATCGCTGTTACCAGAAGCGATAGCCGGGCACTGCTGGAGAAGGGATTTTGTTTATCATCCCAAAATTCATCAATATTTTTTTGACATTCCGAAATTCATTATCAAAGAGACATAAAAAATTGCCATCATTGCTGGTTATGGTCTGGGGGTGAAGATATACCCGATCACCTTTTCCAGCGCTTCGACAAGGGCTTCTTCACCTTTCAGGTAATCATGCATTGCCCGGTAAAGCATGAACATAACATCATATCCATAGTGTTCGATTGCGGTCTTCGCATCGATAGGATTAAGATACGAATCGGTAAGAAACCCGTCGAAACTGTACATAAGTTCATAAAATTTTCCTTCTTCAGACATCACGCAGAACTGGTCGGTAACCGGCATCTGGGGGTTATCCGGCCGGGATGCAGCCGGCTCTACAGCCTTCCCCAAAATGATCATCTTGCCCGGGAAATAAGCGGGATCGTAGATTTCTCCCTTGGTATCCTGCTTACCCTTCCTGAGCATACTCAGGCCGACAACTTTGACGACCGGAACAGCAGATTTAGCCATCCGCGCCAGGAGTTCTGCGTCATGGTCCCTGATCTCCTTGGAGAGAGAATCTGCTTTTTCCTGCAGATCCTGTATATTCTGCTCAAGTTTTTTATATCCGGCTTCAATTTCATCCATTATCTTCACCATAATATAGTAGTTATTGCTCAATAAGAAGTGTTTATTTCAGCGGGTATAAAGCCGCTCTTTTCTTTTTTAGTTTATCCCATAGCCGGATCGATTCCAGGAATGGCAGAAACGACATTGGATGAAAAAGACTGGAGAACATTACCGGGGGAAACGGTATGAATTCCTGAAAACGCGGACTCTCCTTGTTCCCTGCAGCCCCATAATGGACATAGGTGTTTTAGGAATTACATAACCCGTTCGCCTATAAAAAAATACTTCCGGTCTTTTTTCAGGATTACCTGGCCGGCATATCCAACAGGAAGGTCCTCGTTGATCACAATTCCCAGATAATTGGGAGATCTGGCCATGACAGATCCCTTTTTTAACGTTTCTGTTACAACGAAAGGCACCTGTTTTTCAAGATATCCTTTGTTAACAGAAGCATAGATCTTTTCAGCACGGGTATGCATACTGCGTGACCGGTCCTTCTTGACCCAGTCAGGGAAATCTTTCTCGGAAGAAATAGGGGTAAACGGGCGAGGAGAATAGCGGGTGACATTTACTTTGTTCGGGTGAACCCTTTCGATCAGGTCAAGGGAGTCTGAAAAATCTTTTTCTGTTTCACCGCAAAACCCGGCAATCATATCCGTAGCAAGAGTAATTTTTGGATACCGGTGCCTGAATGCTGTCACAATTTCTTCAAAATCTGCAACGGTGTATCCCCTTCCCATGCGGTCAAGAACAGGGTCGGATCCCGACTGGACGGGAAGATGCAGAAATTTTAAGATATGATCACCGGCAAAAGCCTCGATAAGATCCCCAAGTATTCCCTTTACTGTTGCAGGATTCATCATTCCAATCCGGATCATAAACCGCCCTGGCAGACTATCAATGGCACATATAAGACCGGGAAGTGATTTCCCAATATCCCATCCCCAGCTGCTTACATCCTGGGCAGTGATCTGGATTTCCGGTGTCCCGGCCTGTACATGCATTGCAATTTCTGCAAGAATCTCATCTTCTGTAAAACTCTTCAGGGGTCCTCGGGCAACCCGGGTCAGGCAGTATGTGCACCTGCCTGCACATCCCTGGGCCACCTGGACAATCGCTACACCGCCATCAGGAACAGTTCTTAAACTCCGGTATGCTTCGTGGATAACATCTGATGAGATGATAGCGGGTGCGCATACCGCAAAAATTGCTTCTTTCTGTACTGCCGGCATGCATCCCATCACAAAGAGATTACAATCCCTGAAATGCGAAAGCCTCCTGAGCATCCGCCGCTCTGTTGGGCCGACAACAGTGCAGGTATTGATTATTACAGCTTCTGCCTCTTCTGCTGAATTCACAACGGTGCATCCTTTGTGCTTCAGGATCTCAATAAGTTTCGCCGTGTCACCGAAATTATAACGGCACCCATAGGTCTCAATATATACATTCACGCGGTGAAATTTTTCCAAAATATTATTGTCCGCGATATTCTCATATCCGGATTTTAGTATTCCTGCCATGTATCTGCCACAAAGATCCCATTAGTCTCACTTGAATAAATAGTCTTAAACCGGAAAACAGACTAAACCAGCATATAAGAAATGTGTCACGCATCTGACGTAGCCAGCAGGGAACAGTATTCCCCTCATGATTCATGTCGTGAGCACAACACTTAACCAATGGCACCCATAATCTGTTTATCATGATGAGAATCGGCCTGCTTGGCTGTGGAAATATCGGGCATATCATCGCACAGCACGGGGGCGATTTTACCATAACAGCTGTCTATGACCTTGTATTTGACCGGGCAAAAGAGATCGCAGGGATTTCCGGTGCACACCCATATGCAGATTTTGAGTCTTTTATTACGGCGGATATCGATATTGTGATAGAAGCAGCATCTGTCAGTGCCGTGAAAAGCTATGCAGGGCGGGTACTGTCCCATAACAAAGACTTGGTAATCATGAGCGTGGGTGCTCTTTCCGATACAGTATTCCGTGACGAGATCCGGGAATTGGCCATGAAGTTCAGGCGGAAAATACATATACCGAGCGGGGCGATTTTTGGCCTCGATAACCTCAAGATTGGAAGGATTTCAGAAATCACACGGTTACTTTTAAGAACCACAAAAAGTCCTTCGTCACTTGGTATTATGGCTGATACCAGAAGGCTCATATTTTCCGGAAAAGCCAATGAGTGTATCAAGGCATTTCCAAAAAATGTCAACGTGTCTGTTGCAATGAGTCTGGCGGCCGGGCATGACACCGATGTAGAGCTCTGGGTTGACCCTTCAGTCGATCGTAATGTTCACGAGCTGTTCATTGAAGGGAGCTTTGGAGAAACCTACATCAGAGTGACAAATATACCCAGTCCCGGTCATTCGGCCACAAGCTACCTCGCTGCCCTTTCTATTCTCTCTCTTCTGGATAATCTCAACGACCCTATAATAGTGGGAACATAACAGAGAGATAAGGTGAACACTTATATGGAATTGCTCAAGTATCTGCTTCAGTTTATTGAGAATGACGCTCCCTATGGGGATGTGACATCTGCTGCAATTATTCCGAATATTACCTGCGAAGCAGTAATAAGGGCTGAGCAGGAGGGGACCATTGCGGGTCTTGATGAGGCAGCTCTCCTTTTTTCCTATTTTGGGATTTCAGTGACACACCATATAAAAGATGGGAATACCGTCCGCAAAGATGACCGGCTCCTTTCACTCAGCGGGGATGCAAAAAAGATACTGCTCATTGAAAGGACTGCCCTCAATATCATCGGAAGAATGAGCGGTATTGCGACACAGACAAGGAAAATGGCAGATACCGTATCTGCGGTCAATCCACATTGCCGTATAGCAGCAACACGCAAAACATGTCCCGGATTCCAGATCCTGGATAAGAAAGCTGTATCGATAGGTGGCGGGGATCCTCACCGTATGAACTTAAGCGACGGAGTTCTCATTAAGGACAATCATCTGGCGCTGGTCCCCCTCGGTATTGCGATCGAAACCGCAAAAAAAAGCACCACTTATAAAAAAATTGAAATTGAGGTAGAAACTTCTGAAAATGCACTGATCGCTGCAAAAGCCGGCGCAGATATCATAATGCTTGATAATATGAGCCCTGCTCAGATTACCCGGACTACCAGGGTACTGAAAAACGAAGGTCTGAGGGATTGTATAATTATTGAACTTTCTGGGGGGATTGACGAGGGTTCCCTCGCACGGTACGCTGCGCTCGACGTAGATGTGATAAGCCTTGGTTTCTTGACCCATTCGGTAAAAAATTTGTCAGTAAATCTGGAGATTATTCCCCAGATTACGCAGTAATATTTTTTATCAAGTTCTTTACCCGTATTCACTGGTATCATTCCAAATCCAGATGCCCTTTTATCAGGATATCGATCCATTATTTCATTGAAAACCTTAATAGTCCGGTATCACGTATGGGTGGCTATTGAGGAACGGGAATGGGTAATCCAGAAACGCAGGCAATGAGGGATAAAACTTCCACTGAACCGACCTCCGATGAGATTGCGGCAGTCCAAGAGCGTAAAAAAATGCGTATCAACGGGTATATCACCCTGCTTAAGGATCCCAATCTCAACTACCGCTGGAAGGCTGCAGAGGCCCTAGGAGATGAAGGGGATGAAACAGCAGTTGAACCACTTCTGGAGGCACTCAAAGATCCGTTTGTTGATGTGCAGTGGCTCGCGGCAAAATCGTTAGGAAAACTGGGAGATATTCGTGCTGTCGAGCCATTGATACATGCATTGAAGAGTGAGGATAAATGGCTCCGAACGGGTGCAGCATGGGGACTGGGGAACCTCCATGATTCGCGTGCCGTCGATCCCCTTCTCCTTCTTCTGAAGGATAAAAAAAAATTGGTCAGGAAAACAGCTGCCTGGGCACTGGGCAATATCGCAGATGAACGTGCAGTTGCAGGCTTGACAGAGGCGCTCTTGGATGAAGATAGTGAAGTGCGAGATGCTGCACAAAAAGCCCTTGATACAATAAAAAATGAGATGATGAAAAAGAGAACTGATGCTTCTGCCAATGTATAGAGGGGGTTTTTGAATATAGCAGGCAACTTATGCAAAAATGTCAGTCGCTGATATCTGATAGTTCAGTTACTGGCTGAAAAACCATTACTTGGCATTTTCGGAATAACAGAGATATCATTTACAGAACTCACAACGATCTCTTTTTTCCCGCGATATGTCTGGACAATGCCATAGACAGAAATCACATCTCCCTTCTGAAGCGTCAGTTCCTGTGCAACCTGGGCGGGCACAAAAATGGTGACGGTATCAGTGTACACATTCATGTGCCCTCCGTTCTGAGTGATTACCAGCTGGTCGATTGTACCAGCTGCAATTACCAGTTCACCATCTGTTGAATTATTCGTGAACGGCCGGGCAAAGGGCTGTTTTCCAAACGACCCGAGAATCAGGTGAGCTGTAATCACGGTGATCACGACACCCAGTAAAAGAACTATTGCAACACGTTCCTGACGTTTGAGCATACTGAAGTTTTGAGGAGGTTAGTTTAAATTACCGATAGGTTCATATGTTAACAGTGTTAACATAATATCATGTATTCTACAACATTACCGCCATCATCAAAGACGGTACTGGAGATACTGGACGCAGGTGGTGCAATGACGCACAAAGACCTCGTTCAAAAAACACACCTTGCACCACGAACAGTGCGTTATGCGTTAAAGAAGCTTAAAGAGAGACATCTTATTATCGAGAAGTTCAACTTCCGCGATGCCCGACAGATCATTTACCAGAACCGGACCATACAAACAAACAAACTCCAGCCTGCGTGTGTATGACGAAAATTACCTGCACCCTGATGCATTGTGATTCCATGGTCCGGAACATTCTCCCGCCCATGAGAGCCGAGATGGTATTCAGGCTGGTACAAAGGGAGGGGCTCAGTCAGAGTGATGCTGCAAAACGTCTTGGAGTCACTCGGGCAGCAGTATCCCAGTACATGAGCGGGAAGAGAGGAGTGAGCGATGTTCAGATTACGAATGAATTAGACTCAATGATAGACCGTTGGGCACTTGCGGTTGTTACGGGTGAAAGTGATATCAATTTGTGTGATGTATGCCAGTGTGCCCTGAAAAAGTTCTGAACTGAAATAGTATAAAAAATCCTATTCTCCATCTGCCGGATGAGTTGTTGGAGTCATGCTCTTTGACGTCGATAATAGAGAAGAACGAGAAAGACCAGTACGACCGCAACCATAACAATTTTCAGATAATCAGTTTTAATTTCAGGTGATCTTACCGAGGAATTCCAGTCATCTTCGAATACGTTGAGAAAGTAGCGGGCAACGTCACGATGATCAATAATCACTCCCGCTTCCCGGTTAAAGTTCGGTGAATTGCTGTTCCAGTTGATACTGCTCACCAGTACACGTTGATCATCGACAATCACACCCTTATTATGGATTTTTTCAATTTCATTGGCGGTAAGATCCGCACACCTTGCCTCAAGGGGAATATGTTCGGATATTCCGATCCGGTTAATCAGGGCAACCATCTCATCATTATCTTTCTCATCTTCAATATTGAACCAGTATGAATCCAACAACACTCTGACGTGGACACCTCTCCGTGACGCATTTATCGCCGCTGAAAGGTAGGGATTCAGGGAATAGGGAGTCTCATTGGTGATGTATGCCTGCTCAATCTCGATGCTCCCATTAGCTGAGTTTATCAAATCAGTAATCTGACTGCTGGTGTCTGGTGCGATGACAGGGCGGACAGTCGCACCTACAAAATGTCCAGGCGCGAACTCAACTGTATATGTGCCCGAGGGGGTGGACTCTGGATTGCCTGCCGATCCTTTATATTCAGTTATCGATTTTCCCGTATAATCTGTTATGAAAACGGTTGAAAAATACCCGGCGAGGGCAGAATTGTCCATGTAAACCCCCCAGCCGCGATTTCCGGTCATTCCCGCAGGGGGGAATCCGGTATACCCGAAATTCTCACTCGTAAGCAGAATTGCACGTCGATCGATTACCATATATTTTGCATGATCATAGCGATAGGGAGCAGGATCGCCGGTTAATGAAACCATCGTATTGACCAGAATTCCGTTTTGGCTCAAATTCCGAATAACCATGTTCTCTTCCTGACTTATCCCACCAACGGGTCCACCTTCAACAAGGACCTTTACATCAACACCGCGTGCGCGTGCCGCAATCAGTAATTCCCCGATTACAGGGCTTGACATTTCATAGGCATTCAAAAGGACTTCATCAGTTGCCTGATTCACCGCATAGGAAAATAAATCACTGGAGCAATCAGGTGAAACAAACGTAGTTATCGATACGTTTTGAAATACTGCGGGGGAGAATCGAGACTGCCCAATCATGAGCGGGCGGGGATCCCACACTTCTTTTTCGATATAATGTATCTGACCTTCGCGTGGTTTGATATCCTCCGGCCAGGCAACTTCCTGAACAAGGTGTCCATTTTCATAGAGCATCAGGGTATCCTTTGCATTCGCCAACCGAAGCGGATCGCCATTGATTACATTCTGAACCAGCGGGGAAGTATCCAGCCATTCAAAATCAGGATATTTTCTATGACTTTGTTCAAACGCAGTTCCACTGCGGGCGATGGTAAGTAAGCCGTTAATCTGTGTTCCCTTTGGAAAACGAAACCCGCCTTTTCCATCAGAAATTGTAATTCCATCAAGCGAGCCGGAACCTGAAAGAATAAGATATTCATCCGCATCGTTATACAGGTAAGGATCAGGGCAAAACTCAACGATTCGTACTGCAGCCCCGGTCTGCACAACACACGATAAAATAATGATGAGCATAAGGAGGCGGCGCACAGATACCCATTTCTCCATGCTCCCTTTATAATCTGGCGATACAATTCTCTGGACTTTGGTTCATGTAAGAAAATTACGGGGAGAACGGTCGTTCAAGCCGTTTATTGTGAAAGTTGGAGGTGATTTATATCTCGGATCAGCGTTCCTCATACAAATTCTCCACACCTCAAAACATCCACAATTATAAACCCCCTATAGAGACCATTCGCCGACACAGTCCGACAGCGCAATGCCGATATGATACAGCCACACTGGATGGTCGTAGCAGAAATGGAACAATATGGCTGGTTTACTGTATCTCAATGACATTCTGGAAAAATTAAATTGGCGACCCCCGGGAAAACAACGGTTTTTCTTCCTTACCGGTACTTCATATATTACGATATTCAGCACAAACGTGGGATATTACATCTTCCACGATTGCTGCGTGAATTGAAGCAAGGCTTTATCTCGATCTTCTCCTTCGCAAATCTGGCGAGGGCATTTTCATTAACGGTATCCTCCAGAACCAAGTAACTATGCGGTTGGAATCATATGGTATCGACCAGTTTTTCATTCCGTTTGTAATAAAGCGGGATAAAAACGACCATCACCATGGATTACAACCGGATCACGTTGGAAAATACCTCATGGGGGGGGAACCAGTTCAATTGTACGGAGATCGGTACAACCTTTTAAAATGTTCTAATAGAGATACTATAGGAATCCTTGGAGGAGCACAATAATGTCAGATAAGAATTGTACATCCTGTAATGCCCCACTTGCTGAAGAGGGTGCGACGGAATTCGGATGCCCGGCATGTGGTGTTGAGATAGACCGGTGTTACCGGTGCAGAGAGCAGAGTATCTCTTATATTTGCCCAAAATGTGGATTTGGGGGACCGTAATCCATGGGCAGTGTGGCAGTAATAGTCAGGGTTATGCCCGAATCACCGGACGTGAATCTTGAACAATTGAAAAAGGCACTCAAACAGAAACTGCCCGGAATTCAGGAAATTCGTGAAGAACCGATCGGTTTTGGTTTAAAGGCACTAAAGCTTGTAGCAGTTGTCAACGATGCCGGGGGGGAAACCGATGCAATCGAAAAGTCCCTTAGCGGAGTTTCAGGTGTCGAGCGGGCAGAAATTGTTGAAGTGACACTAACCTGATTCCGGTTGGCCTATCTTTTTTAATTATGCTTCATTATTTGCAAGAACTTTCAGGGTAATAGTCCGTATTTTTTCGACTGACTCGCGGAATGCGATCACTTCAGATTCATCGATCTTAATTGCAATCGGGAACACACCATTTCGATTTATCCGGGCCGGGACCCCGATGCAGACATCCCCTTCACCAATACCATGGATTTCGCTTTTTATATAGGCTGAAACGGTAAGGATCCGGTTTTCATCACCGATAACTGTCTTTACTAACGAGGCAATTGCTTCTCCGGGTCCGTAGACCGTTGATCCCTTATCTTTGATGATGAGGTTTCCGCTGCATTTTACTGACTGAATGATCTCTTTTACTGGGAGGTGTACAAAAGCGGGCAGATTGGAAATCTTAATACCACCAATTGTTGTTGCTGACCAGAGCGGGACCATACTGTCGCCATGTTCACCGATAATTCGCGTATGGACTTCGCTCACATGGACCTTGAAATAGGCAGCAATAAGGGATTTTAAGCGCATCGAATCGAGATGCGTCCCCAGCCCGAAAACCTGGTTGGGCTTAAGGCCGGAATGTTTCAAAACAACGCAGGTCATAATGTCTACCGGATTAGTCACAACAAGAATCTTGGTTTCAGGAGCTATGACACCGATAGTCTCTGCAAGCGGCGTGATAACCTTTGCATTTTCCCGGGCAAGATCAAGACGGTCCTGTCCTGGGCTGCGTGGAATACCAGCAGAAATTACGACGATATCGGAACCAGCAGCATCTCTTAAGTTGGTTGTCCAGTTGATCTTGATATCTGTTCCCCGTGCGGCAAATGAGTCAATAAAATCCTGGGTAATTCCACGGAGAAGTGTCTCACGCCCTTCCCGCCCATAGAGAAGGATTTCGCGCACGTGAGGATTTGCTGAAATGGCATATGTGGCAAACATCCCGACATTGCCGGTAGCACCGATGACGGTTACTTTGGACATGATAATCGTAAATGGGGACGTGTTATCGGTCGACTGTACGTTATTACGTTTGCCAAAGCATTCATCCTCCGCCCCGTTACCCCATGGGCGCCGGATGTCTACGGTAAGTCTGCTCCCTTCCGGGCCTGAACCGGTCCCCGCAGCGACAGGTCGCAATTCCCTCCGGAATATTGATACCTGGCCATCGACCTCATGGGACGAGGTTTCACAGTCAGAACGCACTGGCTCCTGCAAGCCGTTGCAGCCTTCGTCAAACTTCGCCCCCCGCGTACCGACGGTTTCAGGTTACAGGTGACGCCGAACCACCCGGGCTAGTCCCCATATACCTTTGTGCACTGGTCAATAAAGGCTTTTTACCTGTTGTCAGGTTTCATATCCATAGGATTCATTTTAACCACCATAACCATCAGGGAACAAAAACCTCACCGCCCACTCTTTTTAGCCATTCGTTCCTGAACTCCTGAATGGCATTCTGATCATTTTTATCAAAAATATCAAGTGCGGTTACCGGATTGCCTCCAGGGGATAATACCGTATATAATTTATGGAAATCTCCCTGATACACCTCAATTACCTGCACACCTGTAGTTTCTGCAATTTTTATCGGGTCTTCCATAACCGGATGTCTTTGCAGGTCATGCAATTGTTCAAAGATCTTCACTTGATTTATATTGAGATATGCCCGGTTTATTTCAAGGTTGAATGCCGACCAGAATGCTGATGCATACCAGGCATCATTCATGACGACATGGGGTACACCGAGGCATGCAGCAGCAAGACCGAGAGTTCCCACCCCGGAACATGCGTCAACAAAATAGCTGACAGGAGGTTGCCCCACGTGCTGTTCGACCGTGCGAATCTTCGGGTAGCCCGGGCGTGGGAACTCGATATGAATGAGCGTCTGTTGTTTGTACATGACAATAGGACCAGTACGGAGAGGGTAAACATCAGCCCTTACATCGCACCCCGCAAGAAGCTCATAGACTTTTGGAACCGAATGAAGGTCGGGACTCGCTATACCCGGAATAAAATCATCTTTTTTTACGACACCGCGGAGTTCGGGAACTTCCAAAAAAAGACGTTCGGCAGTTGTTTTTGTGGCTTTTGCAGTAAGCAGTACGAATGATTTTTCAGGAAGAAACGGCGGATAATCCATGGCAAATCCGGGATGCACAAGGGGGGTGCCCACTGCTATAAGCGGGTCTGTCCGTTTAAGATCCCCCTCCTCGACCATGATGGAGTACATATGGGCAAATACTTCATCGATGAATCGTTTTCCACACGAACAGGGGAGTTCATAGTGGAGAGTTGGTAACGGTAAATGTTTGTCAAGGTTCCGCACACTGCAATCTGCACACGGAAGAAAAATTGAATGAAGTGTGGCAAGAAGGTCTTTTGCTGGAGTGATGCAGTCCATCTCGCACACAGGACATTTCATGCTGCTTGAGTATGATTGTTCAGGAATAGAAAGGTTTTCAAACGGGACTCCCCAATAAAAAATCTCACAACAAAAAGAATGGGCCCGATGCGATTCGAACGCATGACCGCCCGGTTATGAGCCGGGCGCTCTAACCGGACTGAGCTACGGGCCCAAAAACGCCCCCCACAGGGCTCGAACCTGTGACATTCGGATTAACAGTCCGACACTCTACCAACTGAGTTAGGGAGGCAGTCTCAATGCGCCTTATTAGATTCTTTCTGAGTGCTTTTAAAAGTAACTATGATTCATCGATCCGGTTTTTCAGGTGTTGGAATCCGGTTCGAAGAGGAGTTGGACGATAAGGTAATATGTCACGTTAATAGTGCTTCATCATTTCAAGTAGGCGTACAAGTTCATCAAGGTCATCGTTGAGATGTGCAAATAATTCTCCAGTGAGGGCAGTCGCTACAGCCCCCTCGGCAGATGCGCGGATATAGCCAAGCTGTTCCAGTACATGAAGGGAGTAGCGTATCCGGTGGGAAGGAAGATTGAGCAGCTCGGCAAGTTTCATGATGCCGATAGGCTGGTGATCTGCCACTGCCCTTGCTACCACGATATGCCTGCTGAGAAGTTCAATCTCATCTTTCATTTTTTTCAGCATGATGCACCCTTCGATCAAGAGTCCGATGCTATGTATCTTTACCTTTATCCGCATGCTCTTCAAGCCATGTTTTTGTTTTCCGGTATTTTTTAACAAAATCCCGGGAAAGGATGAAGGCCAGTATAAGCATGCCAATAATGAACGGTACGGTATACGGGGAGTGAATAATAAAAAAACCAATTATTGATACGGCTACGAGAAGGATAATAATGTTGAGCTGGATCGTGAGCCGGTAAAATTTCCATTTGAACTGGATTTGTGCATCTTCATCCATCATCCAAACATCAACTCTGGAATAAAAGTACTTGACGTTTAACTACATATATCCTGAGAGATGGATCTACTTTCAGACGCGGTCAAAACGAGCGGTGCAGATGCCTACGTAGTATACGCATCGTCACGTGATGCCGATATGAGATATCTGACACATTTTACGACAAGCGATCCTTTCGTCTTTATTAAAAAGCCGGGAGAGAGAGGGGTAATTATCGTGTCTCAGATGGAAATCGGACGCGCATCACGTGAAGCAACTGCAGCGGTGATGACCAGAACACAGGTGGGGCTTCCGGATATTCTGAAAACAGAAAAGGATCCGTACCGGGCAACTGCGAAGATGATTGCCGGTCAGGTTGGAAAAAAAATCCTCGTACCTCCAGATTTCCCGATTGCACTTGCAAATACTCTGAGTGAATATTGTACGATTCTGGTTGACAAGGGAACGGTCCGGTTGATGCGGGCGAAGAAGAGTAAAAATGAAATTCTGTTGATGAAGAATGTGCAGAGAGCTACAGAAAAAGCGATGGATCTTGCAGTCTCGCTCATCAAAAAAGCATCAGTAAAAAAGGGCACACTCTATGTCGATAAAAAACCATTGACCGCTGAATATATTAAATTCTCCATGCACAGTCTGCTCCTGCAACTTGGGTGCTCTGCGGTGGATACCATCGTTTCCTGTGGTGAGGACACCGCTATACCTCACATAACAGGGACTGGTCCACTTAAATCGGGCGAGCCCATCGTCATTGACCTTTTTCCCGTAGAAGAGATATCCGGATATTACACTGACATGACCCGTACTGTTGTCAAGGGAGAACCTTCGACCGCGATACTTGACATGTATATCGCCCTCCGTGAAGCAAAAAAATTCGGGATTTCCCGGGTGAAAGCAGGGGTATCAGGAGCCGATATCCACCAGACTGTCGTAGACTTTTTCAAAGACCAGGGATATGAAAGCAATTCACGCGGTTTTATACACAATCTCGGTCATGGCGTGGGGCTTCAGGTTCATGAACTTCCCACGGTTGGACCTGCCGGGAAAGCACTGGTATCCGGTAACGTCATCACCATCGAGCCAGGGCTCTACTATCCCGGTATCGGAGGGGTTCGCCTTGAGGATATAGGAGTTGTCACAAAGACAGGATTTGAAAACTTCACCGTATTTCCCGAGGAATTGATCGTATGAAAGATGATATTTTTGAAAAGTATCATGAAGCAGGAGTACTCGCGGCAAAAATCCTCCGCCATGGTGCGCAGGGAATTCGCATCGGGGCATCTTATCTGGATCTCGTAGAATCGATTGAGGCACAGGTACAAGAAGAGGGGGCAGCACTCGCGTTTCCTCTTAACCTTTCCTTAAATGAAGACGCTGCACACGATACTGCATCACCGGGAGATGAAAGAATATTTGTCAAAGGGGACGTGGCAAAATTGGATCTTGGGGTCCAGATAGAGGGGTACATCGCTGATACTGCAACCACGATTGATCTTGGGAACAACTCACTCCTCCTTGATGCGTCCGAACAGGCTCTTGGATCTGCGATTAAAGCAGTCCGTCCTGGAGCCACAGCGGGGGATCTGGGGGCAGCAATCCAGAAAGAGATCGAAAGTCGCGGTTATCGCCCAATATCGAATCTGACCGGACACGGGCTTGATCGTTACATTCTCCACCGCTCTCCTACCATTCCCAATGTCGGAATTAACGGGGGTGTTGTACTTGAGGAAGACATGGTTTTTGCTATTGAGCCATTCGCAACAACGGGATCTGGACATGTTAGTGAAAAAAACCGTAAAGAAATTTATTCGCAGATTTCAAAAAAACCCGTTCGCATTTCTGCCGCGCGTACTATACTGAATACCATTAAGGATCGCAATGGATTACCTTTTGCCCGCAGATGGCTCAACGAGAAAAAACTTGATATTACACTTTCCGGACTTGTGAGATCGCAGGTACTTCACGTTTACCCGGTCCTTTCTGACATCCCGGGATCCCTGGTCTCCCAGCATGAGCATACGGTGATCGTGACTGGTGAGGGCTGTATCGTGACTACACGATAAGATAGCCTTATTCATTCTAAAGAAGAATAATTAAGGTTACTGCCATGTCTGGAGATTCTGAAATCCTGCGCATAATGGAAATCGTTCTGACCGCTGAAATATTCAACCAGAACCCCCAGCTCGATATCAATGACCTTACACCAATCTGTCGGGAGATTTTTTCCATCACAACTTCCTCGGATATAAGGAGGCCGGTATTTGTGAGCGACGGCCTCATAAAGCGCTCACTGGCCATTGCGGACGCTCACAAGAAACTATCTGCAAACCCGTTTGTCGTTTACGAAGAGTTTGGGCAGAGGATCCGTGTTACCGCGCTTGAACCGGCAGCACAGTGGTTCCTCAGACAGGGAGGAAAATCTTTAATTGAAAAAAATCCCTCACTCGCTTTTTTCTTTGAGAATATGGATTCAACGGGTATAAATTACAAGACCGTTCGAGCTACAAATCCACCTTATGAGGATACTAAAGCATATCTTGATGCTCGGGTTTCAAAATTGATTGGTGAAGATGAGAAACTTCGGAGCGCACTCGATCTCGTTATTGTCCTTGCCCCGGAAGAAGTGGAGCAACAGATGGAAGATCTTATTCGCACACCGGAACAGATCGCGATTGTCACCAAGATACAGCTCGCGATCAACAACCGGGAATTTCTGCGTTACCATAGGATCCACGAAGTAGGAAAACTACTCTTTGTCGGCCCACCGGGCACTGGAAAGACTTCGCTGGCACTTGCAATGTCCCGAGCCATGCACATGCCAATTCTTGAAGTCCGTCTCTCGATGGTTACTTCCCAGTATCTCGGGGAAACTTCCAAAAATATCGACAGAATCTTTGAATTAGCAAAAAAACTCGAGCCTTCCATTCTGTTTATTGACGAATTCGATTTTGTTGCCAAAAGCCGTATAGCTGACGATCATGGGGCAATGAAACGTGCAGTCAATTCCCTGTTAAAAAATATCGATAAGATCAACCTGGTCAAAAACAATGTGCTCCTGATTGGTGCAACTAACCATCCTCAGCTACTCGACGAGGCAGCGTGGAGGCGGTTCGACGAAGTCGTGGAGTTCTCTCTCCCGAATGAAGAAATGCGGAAGAATATATTAATGAAAGTGACCTCCTCAATCCCCTGTACCCTCGATTACCAGATGCTTGCTTCCCAAACCGACGGATTCTCCGGCTCTGATCTCCGTATGATAGTCAAAGAAGCCATTCTTTCTTCCCTCATGGATAACCGGAAGACTATCGGGTGTGAAGATATTGAGAAGGGTATCCATATGGTGAAAAACCGGGATGCAATCCGGCATCTTAACTGGTTATAACATGAAGATTACCCTTCTGGGAACCGGCGATGCAATTGGTACACCGAAGGTGGGATGTAACTGCCCCCAGTGTATCCGTGCACAGAAAACAGGGGTCATGCGACTGAGAACATCGCTTCTTCTGGAGAACGAAGGAAGACATATTCTCGTTGATTCTTCACCGGATCTTCGGCAGCAGCTTCTCCTTCATGGCTCACCACATATCGACGCCGTTATCTGGACCCACGGGCACTACGATCATTTTATCGGATTTGGCGAATTCTACCGCGTCCAGAAGATTCCCCCGGTTTTTGCGGCTCCCCCGGTACTCAATTACTGTGCTGAAATCTTCCGGTTTCTTACGTTTGATAAAGGTGAAATTCAACCATACGTTCCATTCGATATTTTCGGGATAACAATCACCTTGTTTATGGTAAAACATCCCCCTGCTTTCACCTGTGGCATATTATTTGAAACCGATAAATCGAGGGTGGGGTTTACTTCAGATACGAACGCTGATCTTCCGCAAAAAAGCCTTGATCTTCTCACTAATCTGGATCTTCTGATTGTTGACGCCCTTGTGCCTTCAGATATAACGATTCACAAGCACATGAATTATCTCGATGCCTGCTCACTTGCACGGAATCTTGCTCCAAAAGACTATCGTTGCATTCATCTGAGCCATCTTATTCCTTGGGATCTTCCCAACCTTGGCAAAGACGGCGACACCTTCGAATTCAGATAACTTTTCTCGCTCCTTTTAAAACTACGAATTTATTTTATGAATATTATTACGGTGTTTACGCTACCCATACTTTAATAGTTTTCAGGTGCCCAAACATAGGTGCATGATTGTAAAAGTACTCGATCTCGAAAAAGATAAAGCGCGACTCGTCATCCAGGGGGAAGGACATACCTTTATGAATGCCCTTGTAGAGGAGATTTTGAGCGACCCTGACGTTGATGTGGCAAAGTATATGATCGAATTCCAGTTCTCTGACCCGGAACTTCTCGTTACCACAAAGGGCAAGAAAAATCCCCTTCCAATTATCAAAAAGGCATGCAAACGGATCTCGGGTCACTGCAACGAGCTCATCAAAGATTTAAAGAAACAATAATTTTGTAATAAATAACTTTTTTTAGTGACTGAAAATTCTTTCACCCAAATAGTATCCAGATTGGCATTTCACAAAATTTATTGCAGAATTGCCAGGTGAAAAATTGAAGACGAATCGTACATTTTTAACAATTTATAAAAACTGACTCAGCCGGACATGAGGAAACTGAACTTCAAAATCCTCAGATATACCCTGTATTTCCCTTTTGGCAAGGGTGTTGAAATTTTAAAAGTAACAGGAGGGATTCAGGGAAAATTTAAAAAATTCCGGTCTGAATTGATGCAAGAAGATTTATTCTTCCGACGCTCGTTCGGTAAATACAATCGACCCAGAGATACGTGAAATTTTGATTTTTACCTTCTGCCCAGGCTTGGCATTAGCAACATACATGATATAGCGTCCCATTTTCACAACCCCATCACCACGTTTGGAGATCGATTGAATCTCCACATCCATAATGGTGCCTTCCTCAAGATTCTCAGAGACAGGTTCCGTGCGGGCTTTTCTCTTTCTGACGGGACGGTGACCACCACATGCATCGCAACGGAGCAGCATGACACGATCGTCTTTGACCAACCGGGTATCCGGCTTGCCGCACTCAGAGCAGATTACGTAATCCTCTACATAACTCTTAATGATCATTTTGATGAGCGAGATCTCAAATTTTCCATTAAAAATGGCACGGTTACCATCAATTTTCCCTGATGTGCCTAGCTCGCCGAGCAGAAATTTCATCAAGTGTTCCGGATCACGACGGACTTTGCTTGCAATTTCTGTGAAGTTTTCAAGAACCGTAGTCTTACCCTCAACATACGCTTTTGCTTCGGGAACTACAAAACGCTCCGAAGATTCAGTTTTTTCGGTGATATTGGAATATGCCTGTTTGAGGAGATTTTCATAGGATTCCGTCATAGTTGTATATTATAAAGGCGTCGCCAATCCAAAAGGCTTTCTCCCGTGACATGGTATTATTCCAATCTGTTTTTTTTGTGTGGAACATAAATACGGAGGTATGATTATTATGCCTCATCCTTTAGAACAGATGGGAAGGATGCAGATTCGTTCCCCCAAGAGGAAATATTCCTTCACTTCATTTTTCCTGCAAAGCAAGATAATTCTCCCGACTGCTATCGTTATTTGAACGAATCATACATCCGTATGAAAGAGAGTGAATGAACATGTGTAGACGTGGAAAAAACAAAGATTGCGAGGCTTTTTCCCGAAGGAAAAAAATTACATTTTAAATAATAAAAAATTTATTGCCTGAACTGGGGCATCATACCGCGGACTTCTTTTCCTACTTCTTCGATGAGATGATCTTCATCTGCTTTTGTGAGCGCATTGAATACCGGGCGGTTTACCAAATTTTCAAGCATCCATTCCCGGGCAAATTTTCCGGACTGGATCTCTTCAAGTATCTCCTGCATCGCTTCATAGGTTTCCGGTCCGATGACACGGGGGCCTCGGGTGAGATCGCCGTATTGTGCTGTGTTGCTGATATACTGGCGCATGTTCGTGAGTCCTCCTTCATAAATCAGATCCACAATCAGCTTCAGCTCGTGAAGTACCTCAAGGTATGCCATTTCCGGCTCGTAACCTGCATTGACGAGTGTTTCGAAACCGGCCTTAACCAGTGAGGTACACCCTCCACAGAGCACCGCCTGTTCCCCGAAAAGATCTGTTTCAGTTTCTTCACGGAACGAAGTTTCAAGCACCACTGCACGGGTCGCACCAATACCCTTTGCATAAGCAAGTGCAATCTCATGGGCTTTTCCCGTGTGATCCTGCTGGACAGCGATAAGTGAAGGTACCCCCTTTCCCTCCTCATACTGCCGCCGCACCATGAATCCCGGTCCTTTTGGGGCAACCATAATTACGTCAACTGAAGGTGGGGGAACAATCTGCCCGAAGTGAATATTAAAACCGTGTGAGAACATGAGACATTTGTTCTCTTTAAGATGGGGCATGATCTCACTCTTGTAGATGGCCGCCTGGTGTTCGTCAGGAAGGAGGATCTGAATAATATCTGCCTTTTTTACTGCCTCAGCAACAGGCATAACCTTCATGCCGTCTTTTACTGCGGCATCCCAGCTCTTCCCGGGCCGGAGACCGATAACAACATCAAGCCCGCTGTCTTTGAGGTTGAGAGACTGTCCCCGTCCCTGTGAGCCATAGCCGATTACTGCAATGCGCTTCCCTTTCAGCACCGAGAGATCCGCATCTGCTTCATAATATTTTTTTAACATAGTAGATCCCTTTGATATCTGCAACCAAGCACATAAATATTATATAAAAAAACTAAAGAAGCAAAACTGGAACAATTACCTGGATGCGATGACTTATTAACAAACTGTCCACAAATGAGAAAACCGACCAGGCGTTTGCCCGCGATCTGCCTGACATCCAGGCAACAATTCCTGATGTCCGGATAAACCTCACCCGTGTCGGCGTGAAGAACGTAAAAAAACTGGTCGAAGTACACCGCCACGGAAAGCGCCCTGTCATATTTATCTCAAATTTTGATGTATTCGTAGACCTGCCCGGGAGCCTGAAAGGAGCCAATCTCTCCCGGAACTTCGAAGTAATTGACGAAGTTCTCCAGCAGGCGATTGACGGTGATGTAAACAAGATCGAGAAACTCTGCAGTGTGGTGGCACGAAAACTCCTGGACCGTCATGAGTATGCCGATCGCACAGAAGTCTTTATGCGCAGTGAGTACATGATGAAGCGCGAAACCCCGATCAGTCGCACAGCCTGTGATGAAGTAGTGAAGGTGCATGCACGTGCTGTTGCAAGGCGCACCTTCCGAGAGCCTATAGTGCGCAAGAGCATCGGGGCAGAAGTTACCGGCATGACTGCATGCCCCTGTGCCCAGAACATCATGAAGGAGCGGGCAGATCATGTCCTCCAGAATCTTGGGGTCGGCCAGAACCAGATCGAGGCATTTTTTAACGAAGTCCCTATGGCGACACATAACCAGCGGGGCAGGGGTTTTCTTTGCATTGAAACTGACGATGACCAGGACGTCGACCTTGAAAAGATTATCTGGATATTGAAAGAATCGATGAGCGCTGGTATCTACGAATTACTCAAGCGGGGCGACGAAGGTGCGGTGGTCCTCGCCGCGCACAAGAACCCGCGATTTGTGGAAGACTGTGTCCGCGAGATGGCAAAGAAAGTGCTCGCTAAATTTGAGTACCTTGCCGGCGATTCAGTTGTTACGATAAAACAGACAAACGAAGAAAGCATCCATCAGCACGACGCATACGCCGAACGGCGAGCAACTATTGCTGAATTGTTCGATGAACTTAACAGTGAAAAGCAGACCATTGTCTAAACATTATCAAGCTGCCTTTTTCCGGTATTAAAAAACCACTTTTATTTTATTCACTGATAAATAATTCCCGGATATCAATTTTGAGAACTCTATTTCGTTCTGCTATTATGTAAATGCCTGATTTTCATGATTTTTAATAGGAAGTGAATGTACAATAAGGGTTATAAAACCTATCGCGCAAGATAGATCGAACGTACTTTGTACGGTCAATTATCTCTAGAGATGAGAGAAGTATAGAACATTTTGTACAGCTGTATGAACAACTCAACATAACATGAGGCGATAATATTGTCGAAAGTTGTAGAGATTTCCCCGACCACAAGACATGAGGGACACTCAAAGCTCGTCTTGAAGGTTAACGACGCAGGCATCATCGAGACAGGTAACTGGTGTTCCATTACCCCGGTGAGGGGAGTTGAAAAACTCGCCGTCGGAAAGACCCCGGAACAGGTGCCCAAGATCGCATCCCGTGTCTGCGGTATCTGTCCGATTGCCCACACGATTGCCGCTACTGAGGCGATGGAAGCATCCATCAAGTGCGAGATCCCCAAGGATGCACTGATGCTCCGTCACATCCTCCAGCTGGCTAACCGGTGTCACAGTATTGCACTGCACGATATCCTGATCCTGCCTGATTTCTATATTCCGGGCACCGAGACCAAGATCAACCCGTTCACACCAGAAGAGCCGGTGCGCAGCGTTGCCAAACGCATCCAGCGGCTCCGTGAGATCGCGCAGACCATTGGCCAGATCTCTGGTGGCGAAGCCATCCACCCGAGCAACACAAGGGTCGGCGGTATGTACCGGAACTGTTCCCAGCAGGCAAAGACGAAGATGTACGACCTTGCCAAGGAAGGACTTGTCCTTGCTCACCAGCAGGCAGAGTTCATGATTGCGGTCATCCGCAACTACCACAAGAGAGACTTCGTGGATGTCGGCGGCATGAAAGTCGCGCTGCCAAAGACCCTCGGTTTCCACGACCAGGGCTACATGGCAACCCATGCGTTCTATGGCAGTTCAAGCCTGGATGAACACCCCAGATGGGATCCCAACCGGTTCAAGGAAGTCCGGCCATGGGACTGGTACATGGGTGAGATGGAAGTAACTCTTGAGGAGCCCAAGTACCCGGTTGGCGGGACCACCAAGATGGGAACCAAGGTCAACCCCCAGATGGAGGCCTGCACCGGTATCCCGATGTATGACGGCCAGCCGGTTGAAGTCGGTCCGCGTGCACGTCTTGTCACTTACAAGAACTTTGACGAGAAGGGCACCCAGGGCCAGAACGTTGCCCGTGAGATGGAATACCAGGACTGCTTCTACGAGATGATGGACTGCATCGACCTGCTGAACCCCACTGGAAAGATTGTTGCGGACTATATCCCCAAGGGCGACGGCTCACTCGGCTGGGCGACCAACGAAGCCCCGCGCGGCTGCGATGCCCACATGGTACGGGTCAAGGACTGGAAGGTACAGTACTTCTCCATGCTTGTCCCGACCACCTGGAACTTTGCTACCTGCAGCAAGGCACTTGAGGGTGCACCCTGGCAGCTTGCCGAGGTTGTCATGCGCGGGTACGACCCCTGTGTATCATGTGCGACCCATATGATCGTACTGGATGAGGACAACAAGGTAGTGGCTCAGAAGCTCATCCAGTGAGTGTAACCCCGATGCTGTATCCGGAGATCGTAATTGCAGGATGCGGAAATCCCCTGTTTGCCGATGATGGCTTTGGCCCGGCCGTGGTTGAAGAGATGCAGAAACTCTCGCTTCCCGACAATGTAACAATAGTGGATGCAGGTCTTGGCGGCCCGCACTTTATTTTTACGTTGCTTGACCCGGAAGTGACCAGAAAGCTTATTATTGTCGATCTTGCTGATTTTGGGGCGGAACCCGGATCAATAACGAAACTACGGGTCGAGGATCTGCCACCAGGAGCGTATCGCGATGCCCATTCATGGGATCTCGCTGAACCGCTCCAGCGAATCAAGGATCAGATTGAGGTGACGATTATCGGATGCCAGCCAGCGAAGGTTACATTCCCGGAATTTGAACTCGGGCTTTCTGAAGAAGTTCAGAATGCAATTCCGAAAACAATCCGGGTCATTCTGGAAATTATAGGAGTGGATTATGGGACTACTATCAAATGTCTTCAAGAAGAGCGCCAGCGAGGAACCGCCAAAAGCTGCGGCTCCACAGAAACCCGCTGACGTGGTAACAAAAACGGAAACAACAAAAAAGGAGGTTAAGCCTGTGGCAGATAAGATTACAGTGGGCCATGTGCATATGAGTGGATGCACTGGCTGTCTCGTGTCTTTAGCAGACAATTATGGAGGGCTCCTGACAATTCTGGACAGGTATGCAGATCTTGTATATGGTCTGACGCTTGCCGATGTGCGTCACATCCCGAAGATGGATGTTGCACTTGTTGAGGGTTCTGTCTGCATTAATGACAAACTCGCAGTTGAGGAAATAAAGGAAACCCGTGAAAAGGCGGCGATAGTCGTCGCTGTCGGTGGATGCGCCTGTTACGGCAACATCACCCGGTTCGCCCGCGGCGGCCAGCAGAACCAGCCGCAGCATGAAGCTTACTTACCAGTCGGAGACCTGATCAAGGTTGACGTGTACATCCCCGGATGCGCACCGACACCCCAGCTGATCAGGAACGTCTGCGTGATGGCATACCTGCTCCTCAAGGGAACAAAAGAGCAAAAAGATCTTGCAACTGCATATCTTAAACCGCTCATGATGGCAGCCCAGAGAGGAACAACTGCATGCTTCTGCGACCTGATGACCGAGGTCATCAACCAGGGTCTCTGCATGGGCTGCGGCAGCTGTGCAGCAGCCTGCCCAGTACGTGCGATCACCCATGAATATGGGAAACCCCAGGGTGTGCGCGACCTGTGCATCAAGTGCGGTGCCTGCTACAACCAGTGCCCGCGGAGCTGGTACAGCTTCGAGGTTGTTGATAACTACGAGGCGATCAACGAGGCCATAATGGCGGCACTCCAGTGAGGTGATTGAAATGGGAGCAGAACTCGGTAAATACAAATCATGCGTCTCGGCACGGAGCACCAACAAGGAGATCCTTAAACATGCACAGGATGGCGGTATCGTCACCCAGCTGTTTGGATTCGCGCTTGACGAGGGCATCATTGATGGAGCGATTGTCGCAGCAACCAAGGAATTTGCGCACAAGCACCCGGAAAAAGCCATGATGGACAATTCGAACATGGAATTTCATGAGCCATGGAGACCAATTCCGGTCATTGTTACAACCAAGGAAGATCTGATTGCCGCAGCAGGTACCAAGTACAACATCAGCCCAAACATGTCCCTCATCAAAGAGGCGACCCGCAGCTTCGGTCTGGACAAAGTCGGTATCGTCGGCACGCCATGCCAGATGCAGGGACTCCGTAAAGGCCAGCTCTACCCGATTGGGCTTCGCGATGTGGGTGCCAGTATCGCTCTTGCAGTCGGTATCTTCTGCATGGAGAACTTCCCCTACCAGAGCATTCTCCAGCTCGTCGAAGACCACGCAGCCATGAAGATGGAAGCCGTCAAGAAGATGGAGATCGGCAAGGGCAAGTTCTGGGTCTATGGCAAGCGCGGACAAGTCGTCCAGCTGCCGCTCAAGGTGACCCACAAGTACGAGCAGCCCGGCTGCCACGTCTGTCTTGACTATGTTGCAAACCTTGGTGATATTTCCACCGGATCTGTAGGCAGCCCCGATGGATGGAGCACCGTCTTTGTAAGATCAAAGATCGGAGACTCTGTCTGGGCAAAAGCAATGGCAGCAGGGTGTTTTGAGACCCAGCCAATCGAGAAGGTCAAACCAGGTCTTGAGCTCGTTTCCAAACTCGCAAACGAGAAGATCACGAAGAACAAAGCAACTGTTGAAGCTCGCAAGACATTCGGGGTTGGCAAGGCTCTCCGGAGCCCCTATATCTAAATTTTTTTCTTTTCTGACTTTTCTGATACTATCATTGTGTAACTGTTTGATCCTCTCCAACTTTCGTATTACATACACCGGTTTTCAGAATAAGCTCTATACCAGCTCCCTCATCAGAATTCACAAACCCACCCTTTCCCGTTCTGCAAACAAGTGTATGAGACCACTGCTCCAGGTCTGCCCCAAAAGAATTATTCCCTGCCAGTCGGATGAATAACATTCACTATGAATGGGTCCGGATTTGCGGCGTTCATGGTGAAATACCCGGTCTAAGCTACTGCATTATCGAAATCATTAAAAGCGGCTTGACCCTTCTATCGTTATCACTGGTATGCATCTGGTTACAGCTCTTATCGGATATGCATTCGGGAAGAAATAAGCATCGGGGGATGTGATATCCTCCTCCCGTTTGAATGATACCTTCACTCTGCCCAGGTGACCGTTACCGGATCGATTGTCGCATCAATCATCATGTCAAACGATATCGTATCAAGCCAACCCGCCTTTTCAAACATATTCATGAAACAGATTCCTACTACCTTTACATTGCTGTGACGTTGAATGAGCGCCTTTACCTCATCCTTTTTAATCGGCACGTTTGGCATAGCGAGCCCGCCCATGATCACAAGTACCTTTGGATTAAGCCTGGCCGGGCCGCCGCTCACCTGCATACCGATATCATCCACATTTGCGATCTTTTTAGCCTTTGTCTCATCAAGAAGCGGGACAAATACCTGCTCGGGATGCAGTCCCCGAACGGCAATCGCAAGGAGCTCAACAAATGGTGTGCAGGTGCCCACACATCCGTAATAGACAATCTGGTCACCGTCTTTAAGCTGCAGGTTCTGAAGGTATTCCTTAAACGGACGGAGGATTCCGGGCACACTGGTGTAAGTTTCTTTTCGTGTCATAGTAAAGAGAATGTTCAACTGCCATTAGTGATAAGAATTAGCCTGAAAAAAAGAAGATTATGTTCAAAAACAAGAAACCAGATTTTATCACTTCATTGCCATTATCTCGGCTTTTTTCATTTGTATCAGTGCATTCGTCTGATACCCCTCTATAGTATTTCGGAATTGTTGATTGAGCTGTTTTAACCCGCTTGTTATGGATAGCAATGCACCATCACGATTCTGAAGAAGTGCATTCTCCAATTCTAAGTGTTGGGCATCAATCTGATCTGAAAGATTCTGTGCTTCCGAAATATCGAGACCCTGTGCAATCAGGTTATTGAGAATTGCGGTACGCCGTTCTGAACTCTGGTTAAAGACCGTGAGACGTGTGGTTTCGCTGGCCAGCCAGGATGAATACATGATGCTATTGAATGTTCCTTCAATAGAATGCATATTTGAATTTGCATTTGCTCGCATTTCATCGGTCGTGCCATTAAACATCACCATCTGGGCGTTGGTCTCATCCGCAAACAGTATACTCTGTTGCCGCATCTCATCACGGGCTATATTGATTTCATCTACGGTGCGCATTACCGGTATAGAAAAGGCTGCCACCAGATAATCTTCCTGTATCTGTTGCAGGTGAGCACTGCCAGTTCCTTCACTTATCTGGTCGATGTATTGGATCACGCCATCCATGCGGGCTTGCTGGATTTTGCCGATATAAGCAACATGCACCTTGAGAGAGGACAAGAGCTCCGCGTTGTCCTGGATGATCATATTCTGGCTACCTGATAAGACTGTGTCGTCAGGTAATGCACTGACAATAGGAGCAATCACTGACATAGCACAAAGAAGACAAAGGCCAACACTGAAAATTCCAAGCCTGTTCATGAGCTCAACTCCCAATATAACAATAATTTATGATGGTTTGATGACTGGTTAACTGGTATATGTCAGAGAAAGTAATATTATCAGGATGAAAAAAGTTATTTTTTAAACCGAAAGGTTCGTTGATTTAACCTACGGGTTAAATCAACGGTATTCATGATCTTTTTATTCAAAAAAGGGGTTATCGATATTTAGCAGGGTTCATGTGTGTTTACATAACACACAAAGATCCGTGCAAACGCATCTGAATTTTCATGATGGATGAGCTTATGGAAGGATGACCGGTTCAGGAATTTATTTCCTGGTTTGTGTGAAATCGTGGATTATCCTGGAAGAATCCAGACGTGAGAAAGAAAGCAGGAACGACCATTGTTTAACCTGCACCCAAACGTAATTCTTTAGGGCAGGCGAACGAAGATGTACAAAGGGTGCAGCGTGAAAAAAAAGGTCTTTTTTGATAACGGACAGATCCTCATCATCAACGAGAATATTTTTTCAACTAAAAAGATCGCTGAGAAAAGCATAGACCTTATTGTCACATCACCTCCTTACAACGTGGACATCAAGTACAATTCCCATAATGACCAACTCACCTACGATGAATACCTCGCATTCTCAAAGCGATGGATGAAACGTTGCTTCCGTTGGTTAAAGGATGACGGTCGGTTCTGCCTCAATATTCCTCTTGATAAGAATAAGGGGGGTCAACAGAGCGTGGGTGCGGATCTCACGACGATCGCAAAAAAGACAGGCTTTTCATACCATTCGACAGTTATCTGGAATGAGGGGAATATTTCGCGGAGAACCGCGTGGGGTTCGTGGGCAAGTGCATCAGCGCCATACGTGATCGCACCGGTAGAACTCATCGTTGTGCTCTATAAAAGATCCTGGAAGAAGACAAGCGGGTCACAAAATTCCGATATTTCAAAGAAAGAATTCATGGAATGGACAAACGGTTTGTGGACGTTTAACGGGGAGAAGAAGAAACGGATAGGTCACCCGGCACCCTTCCCGGTCGAACTGCCACTGCGCTGTATGAAACTATTCTCGTTTGTCGGAGATACTGTGCTTGACCCGTTCACGGGCAGTGGTTCAACTCTCGTCGCTGCTTCGCAGTGTAAGCGACAGTGTATCGGGATTGAGATCGATCGCCGATACTGTGATATTGCAGTTGCCCGGATCGAGACAGACGGAAAACGGGATTAGTCTCTGAACCATAATTCAGCTCGTTCTGGTCTGCCGGCTCATTAATAGTATGTCTTTTTTTAATCTTTTTACAGCCATTTCAGGCAAGCTTTCATATTATCCGGGGAATTATCGATACGTAGAAGGTACCTATGGAAGGGATTGCAGAGATATTTATTGCCGATGCAACCGACCGTGCCGCCGGTGTGCAGCGTGTATGTGAAAATATCGATCTATCGGGTTTTTCTAGGTCTGAAATCGCTCTTAAGGCAAATTTCAACAGTGCAGATCCGCCACCGGCATCCACACATATTGACACGCTGGATGCCATCTGCACGATAATCCTTGCACAAAAACCCAAAAAACTTACCCTTGCCGAACGTAGCGGTATGGGAAACACCCGCAGCGTGCTGGAAGAATGCGGGGTGATTGCGCTGGCACAGGATCGGGGATTTTCTGTAGTCGTTCTCAATGAGCTCGATCGCTCCGGATGGAGAGAGATCCAGTCCCCCGTACTGCACTGGTCCCGCGGGTTTTTCATCGCGGATGTTTTTGCTCGTGCTGACAGGGTGGTGCAGACCTGTTGTCTCAAGACTCACCGGTTTGGAGGGCATTTCACGATGTCATTGAAAAATTCTGTTGGTCTCATCGCAAAACGGGTCCCGGGGGTCAACTATGATTTCATGGGTGAACTGCACGCCTCACCTCACCAGAGGCGAATGATCGCAGAGATTAACAAATTCTACCGCACTGACCTTGTTGTGATGGATGCAACAGAAGGTTTTGCGACCGGTGGGCCTGATAAAGGTAAGCTCATTCACCCGAACGTGATCATTGCCGGTACGGACCGGGTTGCCATTGACGCGGTGGGAGTTACCCTGCTCCGCTCGTACGGGACCATGCAGGATGTGGCCGAAGGACGGATCTTTGAACAGGAGCAGATTGCCCGGGCCGCACACCTGGGAGTCGGTGTCGCGTCTGCAGTAGATATCCGGCTGTTCCCGCTCGATAAGTCCGCTGAGTCCGTCGCAGGCAGGATCCAGGTGCAGCTGGATGGAGACATGTGACAACTACCAGCCGGCATGTTTTTGTCTTTTACCGTCCATGCACCATGCATGAAACCCGTTCAGGAAGATCCGTCAGCGGCACTCACTGATGCAGCGAAGAACTGGCTTGCCATGGATGGCCTCTGGTTCCAGGTAGTTGAACAGGTATACGGGATGGATGCAGCCCTTGCCATGGACAGGGAGGTTTGGGAGAAGTTTGCTGTCATTGAGGCCCTGCGGATAAAGGAACGGCTTGCACTCCCAAAGAATGGAGGGCTGGATGCAGTGGAGACCGCGTTTAAGAACCGGCTCGTATCCCTTCTCAACACGCTGGAGATCCTGCGCCCGGATGAAAAAACGCTCATTGTCACAACAAAAACCTGCCGGGTGCAGGCCGCCCGGAAGAGGAAGGGTATGGCAGAGTTCCCCTGCAGGTCAGTCGGAATGGTTGAATTTCCAGTGTTTGCCCGCACCATTGATTCTCGGGTAATGACCACGTGCCTGTCCTGCCCACCGGAAACCCTGTCCGGGTCACCGTACTGTTCCTGGAAGTTCACGCTTGAGGGGCAATAAGCCACCAGCTAGGAAAAGCAACACGTGGCACAGGCACTGTTCGACCACTGAATCGAGCTCGGCACTCTTTACAGCCACCGACAATAAGAGCAGGGGTATCACCGCACGATATCCCGCACCGAACCGATACCCGAAAGTTCACGGACCTTTTCAAAGCAGGCAATCGCTTCCTGTTCGCGCCTGAGCCGGCTTAAACAGAGCCCGAGGTTGGTCCATGCTGTCACATCACGCGGATCAAGATCCAGTGCTTCCCTCAACATCTCTTCTGCCTCTTCATATCGCCCGAGGCGGGCGAGGGCAACTGCCCTGTTTGTCATGACCGTGCCGACTCCCGGGTTCATCGCGAGGCACTGGTCATAGAACTGCAGGGCTTCTTCATACCGCCCGGTTTCTGCGAGGGCAACGGCTATGTTGTAGAGGGCTTTTGGGTATTTCCCGTGGATCCTTATCGTCTCTTCATAGCAGCGGATCGCATCGGTAAGCTCCCCCAGCTGGTAATGGCAGTTCCCTTTCATGAACCATGCTTCAGCATGGGAATGGTCCATCTCCACCAGCGCCTGGAAACAACCCCCCGCTTCCGTGTACTGCGAGAGACGGAACAGCGAAAGCCCTTTAACAAACCATGCATCCGCATACTGGTCATTCAGCTCGAGAACCTGGTCACAGCTGAGCACCGCTTCCCGGAACAGTCCGAGCCGGTCCACTGCAGCGGCCAGGGCAACAAGCACTTCCCGGGATCGGGGATCACGTTCAAGAGCCCGGTCAAACCATTCGATAGCTTCTGCGTACCGTCCGACACAGACAAGTTCTGTCCCGCGCCGGTAATAATCCTGCGTTCCAGTGTCCACGATAGCCTCCTGCTGCAGGGATTAGAGCGTGATATATTCCTCGTTACAGTGCATACCGCTGGCAGCATTATTAACCTATGTCTGGCAGGACACAATTCCATAGATTCTTTTCTCTCCTGAGCTCAAACACTACCATCTTCCCGTTGCAGGGATACCCTGCAGGATTGGAACCATGCACTACAGGTTTGCAGACAGGCTCTCGCACGCCCCAAAATCATTTCTTGATGAGCTCTTCAGGGTCTTGGCAGATCCCTCCATCATCTCATTTGCCGGCGGCCTCCCTTCGTCAGCCCTGATTGATACCGAAGGGATACGGAAGGCAACGTGCCAGGTCATGGAAGAAGACCCCGCTACTGCACTCCAGTACACCACAACGGACGGCTACCTCTCCCTGCGTGAATTCATTGCGGACAGGTACCGTTCCCGGCTCAGTATCCCGGCAACTGCCACGGAGATCCAGATCGTGAACGGGTCCCAGCAGTGTCTCGACCTCTTTGCAAAAATATTTCTCAATACAGGAGATCACGTCGGTATGGAGCACCATGGCTACCTTGGCGCTATCGAAGCATTCTCGCTATACGCGGTCATTGACACGGTTGCGCTCGAAAATGATGGTCCTGATCTGGCTGCATTCGAGCGGCTCATACACAGCACGAAGGTGAAATTTTTTTATGGGATCCCAACTCCCAGAATCCTTCGGGAACGACCTGGTCGCAGGAGTAACGCCGGGCAATCGCGGATATACTCATGGACAGCGACACGGTGCTTTACGAAGATGATGCTTTCGGGGAACTCTTCTTCGACAACAGACCCCACCTTCCGGTAAAGCGGTGCATCCCAGCCCATCCCAGACCAGGCTGTGCTCTCCGGTTCATTCTCAAAGATCATCGCGCCGGGAATGCGTATCGGCTGGTTATATGCACCTACCGTAATCCTAACGCAGTTCAATATCGTAAAACAGGCAGCTGATTTGCATTCCAATTTCTTCTGCCAGAAGATCCTGCACCGCTACCTGACCATGCATGACCTCGATAAGCATATCAGGAAGATTGTCAGCGTTTACCGCTGGAAGTGCCGTCTGATGTGTGACCTCCTTGACGACCTCTTGCCGCAGGTTACGCACACCACACCAAAAGGCGGCATGTTCCTGATGATCACACTCCCCCGGGATCTATCGTCCAGGACAGTTTTTGAAGAAGGGATTAAACAAGGAGTCGCCGTTTTGCCCGGTATGCCTTTCTACATCGGTGGGAGAGGGACAGATACGATCCATATGAATTTCACAACCGCATCCGAAGAGCAGATCCTGGAAGGCATGGACCGGCTGGCACGGGTGATTGCCGATCTCCAAAGGTCCTCAACGCACGTGTAACCTGCCCGTAGGCTCCTGGTTTTACTGCAATCTTTTATTTTGTTTCCCTGCAAACCTAAAAGACCGATGTCACTATTGCGAACCTACATCCTGTCCGGCCTCGTTATTGCAGGCCTAATCCTCTGTGCAGGGTGCATACAGTCCGCTCCCGCGACACAACAGGCCGCGCCATCGGCCGGGACAGCATCCATGACTCCATCTGCAGAATCACAAAAACTGGTAAAGCTTGAAACGAATATGGGCAACATCACGATTGAACTCGCCCCTGATATGCCCGTCACCGCAGGCAACTTTGAATCGCTCGTGAAGAAAGGTTACTATGATGGAGTGATCTTCCACCGGGTTATCAACGGCTTTATGATCCAGGGCGGCGACCCGACCGGCACCGGCAGGGGTGGGCCCGGTTACGTGATCAAGGATGAGTTCACGAAGAATAACCGGAATGACCAGGGTACGATCTCCATGGCAAACGCCGGCCCCAATACCGGGGGAAGCCAGTTCTTCATTAACCTTGTCAACAACAACTTCCTGGATGCAAAACACCCGGTCTTTGGTAAGGTTGTTGAAGGGATGGACATAGTTGATAAAATTGCAAAAGTGAAGACAGATGTAAACGACCGCCCGGTCACAAACGTCACAATCATCCGTGCCGTGATGGCCTGAAAGGTCTTTTTCATTTCCTGGCATCTCTTATATGCCGGCTCCATTTCCTTTTTATCCCCGTTCACGCTAGTCAATGCATATATGAAATCAGAATTCGGATGGATCGAGATCGACAAGATCCGGTATGAACATGATGTGATTATTCACATAGACGGGTCAGTCACCAAAAGATCAAAGAAAAAATCCCGGGATCTCAAAAGTACTTACGGGCACACCCCGCTCTCAGATCACGAACTGGAGTTTTTAGAATCGGAAAAACCTGAAATTGTCTATATCGGGACCGGGCAGTCAGGAGATCTCCCCCTTACACCGGATGCAAAAAAGATGCTCATGCGGTTTGAGACCATCATCCGGCCAACCCCGGATATCCTGGCTATGATGAAAAAAGAGCAAAGGTCATTTATTGCAATCATCCACGTTACGTGCTGACTGTCCGGTTTTTGCTTTACATAAAAAAAGAGTGTTATTAGTGCTTGTTTGTATGCGGTGGCAGGGTCATGGCAAATGCACATAGTGCGTCGAGTGATTGTTTTCTGTCCAGTGCCGAGACCTTCGCAATAACTGCGGTATTGAACTCTTTTTGGATTAATTCCGGCCGTGCACCGACGCTGTCACACCTGTTTAAAAATATAACAAACGGGATCCCTGCTGCAGATAACGAATCGTAGATATGGTGAATGAAATCATCAACAGGACTTGTAACATCGACAAGCAGGATTGCACCATCCATTCCTCTTCCGATGATCTCGCGGGCAAACTCAAACCGTTCCTGTCCTGGGGTGCCAAATATATGGATATGGTTTTCGTTTACCTGAACACGGCCATAATCAAGAGCCACGGTTGTAGTTCCACCGGTACAATTAGCTTCCACATGGCTGGATCCCGGGTCAAGGGTCTTTATCAACGTGGTTTTTCCTGCTCCAAAGGCCCCGAAAATCACAATCTTGCATTTTTTGTCGTCAGGCATTATCATGAATTACGACAGGATATGTTTTTACCATTTCGGTAAGACGCGATACAGTGAGCGAGAAAAGACAACTCTTGAGAAATTCTCACCGAGCACTCACGTCCATAAAAATCTCCTTACACGTGTGCCCCTTAAAAATGCAATAAATGCCCAACACGATAATACCCTACTATTTTCCAGCGTAAGAGCGGAGGGACAGTTGCACTCTCTACATTAGATTTCTTTTCTAAATGATAAAAACAAAAAAGGTAAAAGGGACGGAGTAGGGGGAAGAATTATCCTGCCAGGTAATCTGACGGGGTCGGAAGCACTTCTTTGAGTCCCTTGCGCTTGCGGATCGCAATCACAACTTCCTTGAGCATGCTGTTGGGCACGAGTTCGAATCCTGAAAACTCCGTGTTCCACATGGCACGGCCCTCAGTGGCGGAGCGGATATCGCCTGCAAAGCCGAAAAGCTCGGCAACGGGTGCCTTGCCGATGACGGTGATCGTGTCACCCTCGCTCTGCATGTCAAAGACCTGACCGCGGCGTCCCTGAATCTGGGAGGTCGCTGCACCCATCTGGTCCATCGGGACAGTGATCTGGATTTTCTGGACAGGCTCTAACAGGGAATCACCGGCAACCAGCATTCCTCCCTTGATTGCACCACGGACCGCAGGGATCACCTGTGCGGGACCCCGGTGAATTGCATCCTCGTGCAGCTTGACGTCTACGAGCGTCATCTTGAGATTCTGGACAGGCTCATCTGCGAGAGGACCACCGGCGAGCGCCTCGTGGATACCTTCGATGATCAGTTCCATGGTCTCGTTAAGGTACTGGACACCTTTGGTTTTATCGACGAGCATGTTGGTGCCCTTGATGTCCTTGATATTTTTTGCCTCATCCTTGTCCATGCCCGCCTTGATGAGGATGTCACGACGCTCCAGCATCTGCTGGTTCATGGAGATTTCGCCTTTCTTGATCAGATCGACAATCTCATCTGACAATGGCTGGAGATCGAAGTAGAACCGGTTGTGGCGGTTCGGAGACTTTCCTTCCACAGACTCAATCTTCTGGACTACGGTCTCACGGTAGACAACAATTGGTTCCGAGGTGACGATCTCGACACCCTTGTCCCGCTTGATACGGCCGGTAACGATCTCAAGGTGTAGTTCGCCCATACCAGAAATCAGGTGTTCGCCGGTCTCTTCATTGATTGTAATCACAAGGGTCGGGTCTTCCTTTGCAACCTGCCGTAGCACTTCAACGAGCTTAGGCAGGTCCTTCATGTTCTTTGCTTCGACGGCAACGGTCATGACCGGTTCAGAGTAGTGCTTGAGCGACTCAAACGGGGTCATTTCCAAAAGGGATGTAACTGTTGAACCGACCATCGCGTCCTTAAGACCGGTGACTGCAGCGATGTTCCCCGCAACAATCTCTTCGACTTCCACACGCTTAGGTCCCATAAAGATACCGACCTGCTGGAGACGGTTCTCCTTCTTTGCCGAACCCATTACATAGAGCCCGTCGCCGCGCTTGAGGCTGCCGGAGAAGAGACGTCCTGTGGCAACTTCACCTGCATGGGGATCAAAGGAGATATCAGTGACCATCATCGCGACCGGGCCCTTTGCATCACAGGCAAGCATTGCCTTGCCTTCAGGAGTTGTCTTGTCACCGTGCCAGATAACGTTGACACGGCGGGGCTGGGCTTCAAGCGGGTTTGGCAGCTGGCGGACCACGATATCCAGCAGGACATCGGACAGCGGGCTGTTCTTTGCAAGGTACTTCATGTCGCCGGCACGGCACTTTTCATATACGTCCTTAAACGAGATGCCGCTTTTCTTCATGAACGGTGCAGATACTGCCCAGTTGTAGAGCGCGGAGCCAAAGGCGACCGTGCCTTTTGCTGCATCAAGCTTCCAGCCATTATTGTAGGCTTCCTCGTTCATCCCCTTGATCAGCTTGTTGACCTTATCAATCACTTTACCAAGCCGGATCTGCATCTCCATCTCATCGACTTTCAGCTCGTTGATAAGACGGTCCACCTTGTTGATGAAGAGAACGGGACGGACCTGCTCCTTTAACGCCTGGCGGAGCACGGTCTCTGTCTGAGGCATCGTGCCCTCAACTGCATCGACAAGAACTACTGCACCATCAACCGCACGCATTGCGCGTGTAACGTCACCACCAAAATCGACGTGGCCCGGTGTGTCGATCATGTTGATCAGGTAGTCCTGACCTTCATATTCATGTACCATCGAAACGTTGGAGGCATCAATCGTGATACCCCGTGCCTGCTCCTCAGCGTCCGAGTCCATGAAAAGCTGCTTGCCTGCAAGCTCTTCTGAAATGATGCCAGCACCTGCGAGCAGGTTATCGGACAGGGTAGTCTTACCGTGGTCGATGTGTGCTACAATACCGATATTCCGAATATGGATCGGATCCTTCATGAGCTCAGTTGCGCGCTCAACAGATTTTTTGCCTCGGACCATGAAAATAACCTCAAAAAAAGATTTACCGGGCGGATTTTGCAATGCGCTCGCGTTCTTCCTTTTTACCTACTGAGTAACATTTGATATCGCCTTTTGAGGCAGCAATCAGTTCATCGGCGAGGATAGCACTTGCCTTCTTCTTGCTCGAACGCGATCCTTTCAGGGTTGCTTCAGCAATAAAACCGATTGCGGAATCGACCCTGCGCAGCGGGGCAGTGTCGACAGATTTCGGGACATTGATACCACCATATTTCAGACGCACCGTTTCTTCACGGGGACCGGAGTTTGCAATCGCTTCTACGAGTACTTCAATAGGGTTGCGCTTGGTCTTCTTATTGATCATTTCAAACGCTTCCCGCACGATCCGGATGGTCATCTGTTTTTTTCCGGTATTATTTTCGGTCTGCATCAGGCGGTTGATCAGGCGCTCTACTATCGGCATGTTAGCCTTGTTGAACTCCTGTTTTGAAAATTTGCCGCAGGAATGGGGTATGATCAGTGCGGTCAGGTTCACATAGCGGACAAGACCTGGGTCCTTGACCGTGACTTCGCTTGCATCCCACTTGTTGAAGAGTAATTTCTTTCCTTCTGTTTCAGTCATGCAAAATCACCTGCGCGGTTTCTCCTTCCGGCCAATAACCATTTCATGGAGACAGACGTTATTTACCTTCGTAACCACATACCTGACCCCGGGAATATCTCCCATCGAACGCCCGAGACGTCCCCCGATACCCTCGATCTCGACTTCGTCGTGCTCATCGATGAAGTTGATTGCACCGTCTCCCACTGCAAATGCGCTGACCTGGCGACCGTTCTTGATAAGCTGCACCCGCACGCACTTGCGAATTGCGGAGTTTGGCTGTTTCGCTTCAACACCGATCTTTTCCAGCACAATACCTCTCGCCTGTGGAGCACCCTCAAGAGGGTCAGATTTCACATCGAGATTAAGCTCACGACGGGCATAATTCTTGTCTGCCCACCGGAACTTATTTGAGTCCCGAACCAATTTTCTGGCTGCAAATTTACCCTGTCCCATTAAATAGCCTCATTTTAGTTATTTTTGTGGATACCGATCACCCACACTGAGATATATACTAACGCGGGTGTCCGATTTATAAATTGTGGCATCCCACCTGCCTGTCTTATACTATTATACCGCACGCATAATAATATTATATCCTGCGCCGGCCAATACATTAGGATGAAAGTCGGGATCTACAAAGAGGTTCAGATCGATGCGAGCCACCGCCTGCTCCATTACAAAGGTAAATGCGCCAACCTCCACGGACATCGCTGGAAGGTTGAGGTGTGGATCGAGGGAGTTCCCGACCCAATCACCGGGATCTTGGTTGATTATATTGTCATAAAGGATCTCATCGGAAAATATGACCACCAGATTATCCTGAACCGCGAAGATCCGATGGTTTCCTGCATTGAAAAATTCCAGCACGTTATAACAACTCCAGGCGATCCAACAAGCGAACTGCTTGCGGTCCTGATTCGTGATGATCTCCAGGATCATTGCAGGAAGCAGGGGATAACGGCCGACGTGACGAAGATCCGAGTCTGGGAGTCCCCTCACTGTTATGCTGAGGTCAAATCCCCATACCCTATTGCTGAGATTACTCCATGAACATCACTGAAATTTTCAGGAGTCTCCAGGGAGAAGGCAAAAATCAGGGAAAACCCTGCCTTTTCATCAGGCTGGCGGGCTGCAACCTCAACTGCCGCTGGTGCGATACGGCATACGCCCAAAGTGGCGGAATTGAGATGAGCATTGATGCTGTTCTTGAACATGCCTGGCACCCGAACCCTTCCTATATCTGCATTACGGGGGGAGAACCACTCCTGCAGGCTGATGACCTCGAACAGCTGCTGGTCTTGCTCCACGGGAGGGGAATCACTATCGATATCGAAACGAACGGCACAATCGATTTCACTCGGGTGCAGCCGTACGCCTCCATATGCATGGATGTCAAATGCCCGTCCTCGGGGGAGCAGAGCGACATTCGCCTGCTTGATGCACTGCGCCCACAGGATACAGTTAAGTTTGTAGTACAGGATGAGACGGACTGCCTGTACGCCCGGGATATTATCACCAGCCACCAGATTCCAGGTGAGATCTTCTTCTCTCCAGTATTTGGCAGCGATTACGGACCACTGGTACGGTTTATCCTGGTCAATAACCTCCCGGTGCGGTTCCAGATCCAGTTGCACAAACTCAGCGGGGTAAAATAATGATAGCAGTATGTTTACTCTCCGGCGGGATGGATTCATCTACGCTTGCCTATGTAGCAAAGAGCAGGGGGTACGATATCCTTGCCCTCCACCTGAACTACGGGCAGCGGACCGAACAAAAAGAACTGGCATGCGCAAAAAAAATTGCCGGCCTGCTGGACGCAGAGGCGTTTATCGAAATCAGCCTGGACTATTTTGCAAAGTTCGGAGCAAGCAGCCTGACCGATGAAAAAATTGCTGTGGAAGAGTATGATCCGGATCGAGTACAGGTACCCAATACGTATGTCCCGTTCCGGAATGCAAACCTCCTCTCAATAGCAACGAGTTTTGCCGAAGCGTGGGGTGCTGATGCAATCTTTATCGGTGTCCAGTCTCTCGATTACAGCGGATACCCCGATTGTCGTCCACAGTTCATCGAGGCCTTCCAGAAAGTGATTGATCTTGGCACAAAGGATACGACGAAAATCACCCTCTTTGCCCCGTTCATCGCTATGACCAAGACGGATATCCTTAAGGAAGGCATGAAGCTTGGTGTTCCCTATGAGCATACCTGGTCCTGTTACCGCAATGAGGGTAAAGCCTGTGGCACCTGCGGATCGTGTCATTTTCGCAAAGAGGCATTTGCAGCGATCGGTAGGAATGATCCGATAGAGTACGAGGCGTAAATGGAAATATTCCGAGGCAAACGGCTCTGGATCGAGAGGCGCACGATAAAACTTCCACAGGGCGTTGAACGAGAGAAAGTGATCGTTCATCCGAACAACGCAGTTGCCATCTTCCCGGTCGATAAGGACCGCTGCAAGCTTCTGAAGCAGTACCGTTTTGCGATCGATCAGTACATCCTTGAAGCACCGGCAGGAACCATGGAGCCGGGTGAAGATCCAATCGAGACTGCACGCCGGGAACTCGTCGAGGAGACCGGGTTTACCGCACAAACGATAGTGTCAAAGGGGTTCATTTATACAACGCCGGGATTTACTGATGAAAAGATCTTTTTATTCGAAGCACGAGACCTGTCAGCATCTGATGAGTTTGGAAAAGACGAAGACGAGATAATTGAGGTTGTGGATATTCCGGTCGGAGATCTTTTTGGCATGATCAGGGACGGAACTATTGTTGATGCCAAGACTATCTGTCTGATCCATCGCTGTCTGGGGTGCTGAATTATGCGTACCGGTATCGTCGCGGCAGGAATGCTCTTTGTGTTGATTGTCCTTACCGGATGCATGGGACATCAGACATTTTCATCGTCTTATTCTGTTGACAGTAACGGTATTCTCTCGGTTTCCTGCGCTCCCGTGACAACCAGTGAAGAGATGCTTTTCAAAAACGAGACCTATACCAAAACAAGGATTGTCCTGCACACGCAGACGGGGGATGTGGTTACGTATCTTTCTACACCACAAAACCCCAAAGCGGCGATTGTCTATATACCCGGAGCCGGCGAAAAACCTGCAGGACATGAAGAACGCATGGCAACCTACGCTGCAGCGGATTATGCATTCTTCTTCGTTGATATTCGCGGCAATGGCGGTCAGACACCCGGCTACCCTTTTAACCCTCAGCTGGATTTTTCTCTCTTTGAAAACGGCAGCTGGCCACAGTACTACCTGACAGTCTGTGATATCGTTGCATCGCAACAGATCCTTTCTGAACGGTTTTCTGTTCCGGTATACGCAATGGGATCCAGCAACGGCGGCCGCTATGCAGCGGTTGCTGCCGGCGTTGATCCAGACTTTGCCGGATATGTGGGAATCTCCACCTCGGACTGGGGGATACTTGATTCAGCAATCCAGCAGGGTTATACGGGGAATCCGATACGGTTTGCCGCTTCCATTGAGCCGGGAACGTACTTTGCAAAAATTTCTCCTCGCCCGGTGTGGATTTTCCATTCGGTTAACGACCCGGTTATCCCGTTCGAAGACGGAAAACAGCTTTTTGAGCGTGCAGCAGAGCCCAAAACATTTATTGAATTTTCCGGAGATCATGGTATAAATTCAGATGTCGATGAACGGATCCTTATGCAATGGGCGCAAATTTATGGCACGCGAGAATGAATAGGTAATAGCTTCAGTGAGGTTGACGTCCGGCAATGGCAGAAGAATCAGACATGGATGATGCGCGCAAGCGGTATGATTTTAAAAAGACCTTAGAAAAGCTCCAGTCGCAACAGGGAGACGGAACAGAGCTTATCACGCTTTATATCCCGCCTGACAAGCAGATTTTTGACGTCACCAACCAGCTCAAGGACGAATTCGGCCAGTGTGCCAACATCAAGAGCAAACAGACCCGCACGAATGTCCAGAGTGCCATCTCGTCCATCCTATCACGTCTCAAATACTATAAACGCCCTCCGGCAAAGGGACTGGCGGTCTTCTGCGGGACAGTCAGACTCTATGGAGATCGCACTGATCTCCAGTGCACGATCATTGAACCGCCCGAACCACTCAACCTCTACATGTACCGTTGCAGCTCAAATTTCGAGCTGGACCCACTCAAGCAGATGCTTGAGGAGAAGTATGTCTACGGGCTCCTTGTCCTTGACCGGCGGGAAGCATACTGGGGATTTTTGCGTGGCAACCGCATTGAACCCATCGGAGGCGCGACCTCTACGGTGCCCGGCAAGATGCGAAAAGGCGGTCAGTCGGCGGCCCGCTTTGGCCGTCTTCGTGAAATCGCCATCAACGAGTTTTATACAAAAGTCGGGGAGCGGTCGAGTGCGATATTTCTTGCGGAGAAGGATTTTTTCGAACGCTTTAAAGGTGTGCTGATTGGGGGACCGAGTCCGACAAAAGAAGAGTTTGAGGCAGGAAGTTTCCTCCATCACGAAATCCAGAAAAAGATCATCGGGCTCTTCGATGTAGCCTACACCAATGAAGACGGGCTTGCAGAACTCGTTGATGCGGCAAAAGATGCACTCAAGGGTATGGGTGTCGTCAAGGAAAAAGAGTTCATGCAGCGGTTCTTAAAAGAACTCGTCAAGGATGCCGGGCTTGCTGCATATGGCGAGGAAAGCATAAGGAAAAATCTCGAAATCGGCGCTGTTGACATCCTCCTGCTCTCTGCAAACCTCCGCAAATCCCGGCTCCGGGTAAAATGCCAGAGCTGTGACTACACCCATGAGCGGACTATAAATGTCGAGCCAGGAAAGACCGTCCGGGATATTGACCTTGGTTCCTGCCCGAAATGTACCGCCCCCATCATCCTTGAGGGAGAGACAGATATCATAGACGAGCTGGCAAAACTTGCCGATGCAAGCAGCGCCAAAGTGGAGATCATTTCCGATGATTTCGAAGAGGGATCAATCCTCTTTACGGCATTCGGGGGAATAGCGGCAATCCTTCGCTACAGGACGGGATACTAAATGGAAGAATATGAAGATCCGTTCAAAAAAAGAAAAAATGTCATTGTGAGAGTGCTGCAGGAATCAACCCATGAACAGGATGTCCAGTTGCTTAACGGCGGAGAACATGCTGATCTCGCTTCAACTATTACTTTTACCCTGGCTAAAAAACAAAGAATATCCCCGGTTCAGATAGCAGAAGATCTCGTGAAGATAATAAATAATAATCCTGAATTTCAGGCAATCGGTGCGCGTAGTGAAGCAAAAGGGCCCTATATTAATTTCATTCTGGATACCTCGTACCTTATTGAATCTTTGCAGGCCGCGGTAAAACCCGGGTATGGTTCTCTCATAAAAAAGGGAATCCGTGTCGTGCTCGAGCATACCAGTGCCAACCCGAATGGTCCCCTCCATGTCGGGCATATCAGGAACTCGATCATCGGTGACACACTTGCCCGGGTATTCAGGAAAGCAGGTTACGGGCTCGAAGTGCAGTACTATGTCAACGACATGGGACGCCAGATTGCTATCGTTGTGTGGGGATTTGATAATCTCGACAGCACCCTGCACAAGGGGGAAAAAGAGGATGCTCATATTGCCCGAATTTATATTGCGGCAAACCGGGAGATAGAGAAGGACCCGTCAATAACCCAGCAGGTAAACACCCTTATGCAGCTCGTGGAGCATGGCGATCCGGCAACAGTAAAGAAGTTCCGCAGGGAAGTCTCCCGCTGTCTCGACGGGTTCGCGGTAACATTAAAGGACCTCAACGTAAAGCACGACCGCTTCGTCTGGGAAAGTGATTTTATCCGCAACGGATATACCGACCGGATTATCGCAAAGATAAAAAAACTCCCCCAGGCACGGGATGAAGAGACCCTCGCGCTCGATCTCGAGGAATTCGGTTTTGGTAACAAGTACGTGATCCGCCGGAGCGACGGTACCTCGGTTTACGCTGCACGCGACCTTGCCTACCATACCTGGAAAGCAGCCAATTTCGACCGGGTCATCGATGTACTCGGGGCCGACCATAAGCTAATCGCCTCGCAGCTCCAGTGCACCATGAAACTTCTCGGTGAAAAAGCACCGGAAATCGTCCACTTCGAATTTGTCTCACTCCCAGAAGGTTCTATGAGCACCCGCGCCGGAAAATTTGTTTCAGCCGATGACCTGATCACCGAGATCAGGAAACGGGCATTTGAGGAAGTAACGATAAGGAGACCGGAGCTGGACGAAGAAGTGAGGAGATCAATCGCACAATCCGTAGGGCTTGCCGCCATCCGCTACGATATCGTAAAAGTAACACCCGAGAAGAGCACGGTCTTTGACTGGAAGGAAGCCTTGGACTTCGAGCGCCAGAGCGGTCCTTATATACAGTATGCTCATGCCCGTGCCTGTAGCATTCTTGAGAAGGCGGGTACCTTCTCCATGTGCTATGAACTAAAAACTGACCAGGAGATCGCACTCGCTAAAGAAATCGCCAAGTTCCCGTCCATGATCGAAAAGGTCGCTTCGGAGCTCCACCCGCATGTGCTTGCAACCTATGCACGTGAACTTGCTGATACCTTCAATACGTTCTACCATTATGAGCAGGTCTTAAAAAGCGAGGGGAATACCCGGGATCGCCGGCTCACGCTGGTGAAGGCGGTACAGAATACCTTGAAAGAATCCCTCGAAACGCTGGGGATCGATGCCATCAGCACCATGTGAAGCCCTGCGCAGGCAGGGGTACCAGTTTTTTTCATCAGCGTCATCAGCAGCGCTCAAGCCCTGCATGTGGTGTAAAAGGGCGCTTGCCGGTGGCGACATGTGCTACAAGCACCAGTTCTACGGGATTGCAAGCCACCGTTGTGTCCAGTTGACCCCCACCCTGCGCTGTAACCAACGGTGCCTTTTCTGCTGGCGCTCGTTTGAGCACGGAATACCCGAAGAAAAGGAGTGTTCACCTGAAACAATACTGGCTGGCATACACAAATTACAAAAAAAATCGCTTGCCGGGTATAATGCAGTGCTCGATAACACGGTTACCGAGGAGCGGTGGCAGGAAGCGCTGGAACCAAAGCACGTAGCGATCTCACTCTCAGGTGAACCCACACTTTACAGGCAGCTCCCGGAACTTATCGACCGGATTAACCAGGTGGGATATACGACATTCCTGGTGAGTAATGGTACGAATCCCGATTTGCTTGCCCGTTGCCACCCATACCAGATGTATGTCTCACTGGACGCTCCGGATGAAGAGACATATCTCTCCCTGTGTCGCCCGCTCGATAATTACTGGGAAGAGGTAAAAGAGAGCCTCGCTCTTCTCAGGTCCCGCCGGTCTGCAGTACGGATCACCCTTGTCAAAGGTTTAAACGATTTCGCACCGGAACAGTATGCAGCCCTCCTGCAGGAGTCCAGCCCGATGTTTGTAGAGGTAAAGGGATATATGTATCTGGGATACAGTAGAAAACGGTTGGTACGGGAGAATATGCCGGATCATGAGCTGGTACGCTCGTTTGCTGAAAAGATCGCAACTGCATGTGAATACCGGATCAGAGATGAAAATATACTGAGCAGAGTAGTCTGCCTGGAGCGTGAGATATGAGGTTCAATCCTGAAGACTGGAAGAGAAAGACACATGAGAATTTTGAAGGGGCATGGCATGAGGGGCCATCGGTTTTAGCGCCATCGGGACATGAAGGGAAGTATCCGTACCTGAACTATAAGCGGGCAGTAGCGCACCCGATCTTTGCGACCATCAACCGGCTGCGCGAGACCTACCTCTCGATTGGCTTTGACGAGGCGGAAAATCCGGTAATCATCGAGGAAAAGGATATTTACCGCCAGTTTGGTCCCGAAGCGATGGCAGTACTCGACCGGGTGTTCTATCTCGGCGGGCTCCCCCGGCCGAATGTGGGGATAGCAAGAAAGCAGCTTGATGAAATCAACGAGATTCTCACCAGTCATCAAAACCCGCTCGTCCACGCGGATTCCCTGCCAACCGGTAAAGTCCAACACCGTGTCTCGTATCCGCCGATGACAAAAGAGACGGAAGAACACCTGCGGGAGACGCTCCATGCATACAAGAAATCCGAGATCGATGGTGATGAACTCACCATCGAGCTGGCAAAAGTGCTTGGCGTAGATGATGCCCTTGTTGTGCATATCCTTGATGCGGTCTTCCCGGAGTTCCGGGCTCTCGTCCCCGAGTCCTCACGCAGTACGCTGCGGAGCCATATGACGAGTGGCTGGTTCATAACCCTTGGTGCTGTCTGGGATCGCTCGCCGATGCCTCTCAGGCTCTTCTCGGTTGACCGCTGCTTCAGGCGTGAACAGGCCGAAGGGCCTACACGGCTGATGACCTACCATTCTGCATCCTGTATCGTCGCAGGTGATGATATTACCAATGAAGAGGGAAAAGCCGTAAGCAGGGCCCTCCTCTCCGCATTCGGGTATACTGATTTCCGGTTCCAGCCGGATGAAAAACGCTCCAAATACTATATGCCGGATTCCCAAACGGAAGTCTACGCACGCCACCCGGTGCATGGCTGGGTGGAAGTGGCAACGTTTGGTATGTACTCTCCTTCCGCCCTCGCTGAATACGGCATTGGCGTCCCCGTCATGAACCTCGGGCTTGGTGTGGAACGGCTTGCGATGATCGCGTACAACGCAAATGACGTCCGCCAACTCTGCTTCCCCCAGTTCTTCCCTCGAACCCTGACAGACCAGGAGATCGCCCGTACAGTCAGGCTGCGTGAAGAACCCTTCTCACCTGAAGGAAAGATGCTCGCTGTCGCCATTACGGACGTTGCTACTGCGAATGCAACAGCCCAGGGTCCGTGCTCGTTTGACGCCTGGGAGGGTATACTTGGCGGCGTAAGGGTACAAGTGGCAGTCGAAGAACCGGAGTCCAACGCAAAGCTCTGCGGTCCGGCCTGTGCCAATGAGATTTTTGTCCACGATGGCTCGATTCTTGGTGTCCCGGATGCTGAAAAATGGAAACAGGTTCGCACCGAAGGGATATCCACAGGAATCACTTATCTCTCTGCGGTGGCAGCACTTGCGGCATCACGGATCGAAGAAGCTGCCCGTTGCAGGAAATCCACGGTCGTCCAGGTAAAGATGGCTAAACTTCCCAGCGACATTAACTTAAAAATTGATGGATTCGCGATGAGAGCAGTCACCGATAACAATAAGAAAGTTGATGTGCGGGGACCGGTATTTTTGTCAGTCAGATCTACCGTCCAGGAATAATTTTCACTTTTTCCGACTGATTAAGGTAATCTACGTCCCACGATGTTAGAAATAGATAACATTAATAATGATGAATGTTAGAAATATATAACAACCTGGAAGTGACAAAAACGAAACAAAGAAATCTCTATCGAATCATTATCGGGGCGCTGATGGTTGTCAGCGGTCTCGTATCCCTTGTACTTGCAGAGGGTGAAACCGTCATAGGTTCAATCCTTCTTGTTGCAGGGCTTGTCTTCCTTATCACAGGCATCACCCGGCATATCAGGGATGTTGAGCGCCCTGAATCTGATGAACGATCGAAAAAGATTGGAGCTTATGGACTCTCATATGCCTGGTTGACCGGACTCTTTTTTATGTTCGGCCTGTTCTGGCTGGATAACCTGAATATAGTGAGACTCGGGACCCAGATTGCGCTCGCTCTTTCTATTGTAGTACTCGCCCTCTCAGCCCGGTTGTACCAGGCATTCCTGTTCCGGAGAGGAGATGTCGAATAACATTTTCTGGGGTGCTGACGCGTGCAGACAAGAATAAAAGAGTACCGTTCCCACTTATCCATGACCCAGGATGAACTTGCCAGAAGGGTCGGAGTACGACGGGAAACAATCGTTTTCTTAGAACAGGGAAAGTATAATCCCTCACTCAGACTTGCACACGATGTTGCCCTTGCCCTGCACGCAGGGATCGATGACCTGTTTATCTTTGGTGATGAGTCGGAGCCTGAAAGACCAGAACAGCGCGTAGTTCTAATTGATTAATATCCCCGATCAGGGGAAGCCTGCCCGGATTCGGCGGGCATTCCGGGAAATTCACTTTTTTCCTGAGAGGTACACAGATCCCCGAGGATCAATCTGGCTGCTTCTTTATCCAGCGGCTGGTTATCATTCCCGCATTTTGGCGAGTAGATGCACGACGGGCATCCCTCATCGCACCCGCAGTCCCGTACCAGTTCATGAGCACTCGAAAATACCTCATGAAGGATCTCGTACGCTTTCTCTGCAAGGCCAATCCCCCCTTCATACCCGTCATAGACAAAAACCACAGGTTCGCAGTTCTCACCAAATCCAGGCGAGGATAAACCCCCGATATCCCAGCGGTCACACATTACATGCAGCGGCATGAGAGCGATAAGTGCGTGTTCAGCACCATGCAGCCCTCCGGCGAGATCAAGATTTGCACATGTAATACGTTGTTCAGTGTCCGGTGTGGGCACAAACCAGAATGCCTTTGTCCTGAAGGTAATCGGGGGCAGATCGAGGGGTTCCACACCAATGATTGTGTCTTTGCGTTTGATCTTGTAACTGGTGTACTGTTCCGTCACTTCCACTTCGCCAAACGCACACCGTGCACCCTGTATCACCCGTGTCTCCAGGACCTCAATAACAGAAAGATCAACCTGTTTGAGTGGTTGCGTATAGTAGTCTACATCGGTCTCTGTTACCCGGACAGTGTACGTCTCTAAATCCATTTCGCTGACAACATAGGTTTCACCCTGGTGCAGCATGATCGCCCCTTTATGTGCATCGCGGTAAGCCTGCGCCCGGTCCATGGTCTCGAGCAGCCTGCCGTGGCACATGATCCGGAATGTTGAACCGGGAATGCCGTCGAGCCTTACAGCGTCTGCAGCCCTGCCCCGCCCGGAATATACCCACCCGCGGCTTGTTTTCCTGATAAGATCGCTGGATGCTAGTTCTGAAAGGAGCTGGGGGAATGTCTCTCCGAAAAACTCCTGGTCCTGTGTCTCACGCAGGGGCAGTTCAGCGGCTGCGCATAACAGGTGCCCGGAAACAATATAGGGATTTCCCGTATCGATAATCGCATGCTCGTGTGAACGGCTGAAAAAATGATGAGGATGATGCATGAAATACTGGTCGAGGGGATTTGCGAATGCAACCAGAATCGCAAGTGAATCATCCCCTTTTCTCCCGGCCCGGCCTGCCTGTTGCCGGGTTGACATCATGGTCCCGGGATACCCGGCTATAATTACGGCATCCAGTGATCCGACATCGATCCCGAGTTCAAGCGCATTGGTTGAGACAACCCCCTTCATCGTGCCTTCTTTCAGATGGCGTTCGATAACCCGTCGTTCTTCCGGCAGATAGCCGGCCCGGTAGGCTGATATAGATTCCGCAAGACGTACAGATGAACGACGCGCATCGTCCCGTGCCCAGAGTGTTACCAGTTCTGCCATTTTCCGGGAACCGGTGAAACAGAGTGTCTGCAGATTGTCTTTCACACAGGATACCAAGAGATCCTTTGTCTCCTGGTACGTGGAGTGTTCGCCGATACCATCATAAAAAGGGTTGTACAGGACAAAATGTTTCCTGCCATGCGGGGAACCGTCTTCATTGACAAGCTCAAATGGCAGTCCTGTGAGTTTGCCAGCAAACTCCAGCGGATTTGCCAGTGTTGCGGTCGAGAGAATAAACTGAGGTGATGAACCATAAAAATGGCACAGGCGCACCAACCTACGGAGCAATAAAGCGATATGGGATCCAAAGACACCCCGGTACCGGTGCGCCTCATCTATCACAATAAACTTCAGGTGAGAGAAGAACGGGCGCCACTTCGCGTGCCATGACAGCACCTGATGGAGTTCATGCGGATTGGATATGATGACACGTGAGTTCTCACGAACCGCTGCCCGTTTTGACTGCGGGGTGTCGCCGTCGTAGATCGCTGGCCGGGCTGAGATACCGGTATACTGCGCCATCTGTTCAAGGGTGGCGAGCTGATCATGGGAGAGCGCTTTGGTCGGGTAGAGGTACAGTGCACGTGCCTCCGTGTCCGATTCAAGCCCATCGAACACCGGAAGGTTGAACGCGAGAGTTTTGCCACTGGCCGTGGGCGTGGTTATAATCACATTTTTCCCGGTTCGTATGCGGTTGACAGCCTCACACTGGTGGGAATAGAGGCGAATCCTGTGCTGCTTGAGATACGATTCAAGGGTATCCCCAAGAGGGGCGTTAAGCGTTCCGAACAAGGGAGATGCCGGGCCGGTGGTTTCAGTGTATATCATCCGGTTGCGGTACACGGGGTTCACACCGAGGAGCCGGATAACATCAGCAACAGCCATAGGATTCCCCCAGCAGGTGGAAAAAGAGCAGGGCAAGCGATACAACGTCTTGCTTATTGTGCTCGATAATCGGGACCAGAGGACCGCAGTTGCCTGTCCTCAGGTAGGTTTCATAGAATTCCGGTACCATCTGACCGGGAATATCCTCATCACGGCAGATGCCAAGGATTGCCGTTTCAAGCGCTGTAAGGTGGAGGGAAGGGAGATGGTCCTTCCATCTCCTCCGGCTGAAATGAAGGACATCGAAGTGGGGTATTCTTGCCAGAGACCCCATACCATAGTAGGCAAGGCGGTCTGAGACGTAAGGAACATCAAACGATTTGCCGTTGAACGTAACCAGTGCCGAGTGATCGCCGGACAGGTGATCGAGCGTCGCGGTCAGTGCCGACTGTTCCTCATTGATATCCCGCAGCAGGTACTGGTGGACTACAAGGTTGCTATCCTCGACTGTACCAACACCGAAAAGGATGATAGGACGGGAAAAAAGACCGAGTGTTTCAATGTCAAGAAATACGTAATCTTCCTGTTCGTGGAGTCCTGCCGTTCCGAGAACACAGGGATGAGATTTTGTATGCCTGCTGCCTATTAAATCCATAATTTCTGCAGAACTGCCGCCATACAGGCATTTGAGCACATCGTGGACATTTGACCGGAAACTCGGATGCTGCATCAGATCCGGTAATGTCCGGTAGCCTTTTGACCTCAGCCGGGCTTGTGTCCTTGGCCCGATACCATATACGAGCGTAAGGTCATTTAAAATTTCGAACCTGAACCGGTCAATATCCACCGCCGGGATCCTGATGTTCTGCCGGCTTTTCTGCAAAAAACAGGCGCCTGCCTGGTTGAAAATCTCGCTTCCCGAAAAGACATCATTAAACGGGACGTCCCGGTATTTCGCAACCAGTATATCGAGCTGTTGACGCGCCTGATCATAATCTGATGAAAAAACGACCCTGTTTGCAAAACTGGTTCCAAAAACATTTCCGTCACGGACAACTTCGTATTCCCGCATTGTCTCCATGCGCTGCTGCCAGAGGGCACCAATGCGTGCAGGGGCATGTATAGCCGGCATTGTCTGAATACAAAAACGGCGTCTGGAATTTAAACATCAAGCCGTGTGGGGTGAAAGTAAATTCCTGAGACTTTTCCATTCAATCCCAGGCATGACGATGCTGTTTTAACTTCTTAAAGAGGAAATCTCTTTTTCCGAAGGTGATTCTGTAAAATTGGATATGCCGGGTTTCAATGCATCGGACACAGTTCCTTCCTGAAATGACTATGCAAAAAATTACACCGGTACAGTATCTCATTGATGCAAAAAATAATCAATACAGTAAGTGTCAAAATACCAATGCTGATTATATGAAGGGCTGGACTGCATGAAGGACATCAAGGGATTTCTCATTGATCTCGATGGGGTCCTCTATGTCGGAGACACTGCTATCGAAGGAGCAAGTGATGCAATTGGATTTCTCAGAAAACGGAAGTACCGATACCGTTTCGTTTCCAACACCACGCGTAAATGCCGGAGAACAATTATAGAACGGTTATCTAAGATGGGGTTTGTTATTTCGGAAGAGGAAGTGATTACACCATCAGTTGCCGCAAACGCCTATATGAAAGATACCGGAAAACAACACTGTTTCCCTCTTATTACAGGAGATGCTGAGCAGGATTTTGAGCAGTCATGCCTTTGCACATCTGAGGGGCGGATAGATTGTGTCGTCATTGGCGATGCCGGTGATAGGATCACCTATAACAGCCTAAACACTGCATTCCGTCATCTCATGAATGGAGCTGAGTTGATAGCACTTGAAAAGGATAGATTCTGGATGGCCCCAGACGGACTATCATTATCAGCGGGGCCGTTTATAGATGCTCTTGAATTCGCAACCGGAACAAAGGCAACATTAATTGGGAAACCCTCTAAAGCATTCTTTGATCGTGCTCTTCATGAGATGGGTCTACGATACGATCAGGTTGCTATGATTGGTGATGACATTATCACTGATATCGCTGGATCTCATAAGATGGGCATGAAAAGTATCCTTGTCAAAACAGGGAAATACCGGAAAGATGCAGTAAACAACTCAGTGATAAAACCCACATATATCATCGACTCTCTTGCACACTTGATTGAAATTCTGTAATGTCCGAAATGGGAAAAAGGGTTGGTAATGAGTAATCATTCGATAAAGTTTTTTATTGGTCTGGTGCTGATAATCATTTTAATCCTTTCAGCAAATTCAATATCCGGGATTCTATTTCCTAATGAATCTCCAAAAGCACCGCAAATCATACCTGATCCTGTAAATCTTCAGTCCCCCCCTTTTATCATTTCACAGGCATTCCCGTTTGAAAACACAAAGGTATCCATATCATTTCCTGTCAACGTTTCTATCCTTGAAGGGACGAAAAAGGCTGGCAAAATAACATCGACCTACAGGAATGATTCGGATTCCTTATGGATTGCAGATGGGTATCGTGCAATGGTGAAGGATCCTGCACAAGAGCAAATGTTTTCAGAACTTCTCAAAGAACTTAACAAAGTCAGACTTCTTCAAGGGCTCTCCGATGACGAATACCTCGAGCTTATGGCAGTCTATGTCCAATCACTCCGGTATGAATCTCTCGAGCAGAATCCGGCAAAATTCCCGGTTGAAACTATCATTGACGGTGCCGGAGACTGTGACGATAAGAGCCTGCTATTAGCCGGACTTTTAGCACGGGAAGGCTATTCTGTCGCGCTCCTGTCCTTTGGACCCGAGGCGCATATGGCAATAGGTGTCGGTTCATACGATTATCTCTACAAAAAAACGGGATACGCATTTATCGAAACAACTAATTACTCGTTTGTTGGGGTGCCAACTGATACACTTGGAGACAACCTGACCCTTTATTCTGATCCAACTATTATCGTTATCAGCAAAGGAAAGAAACTTTACAGCAGTGGGAATGATACACGCTATATTCACGACAGTTATTTAAAATCAGATAAGAAAGTAAAGGAACTTGCATCGCAGCTCAAAGATCTTAATGATGATCTTATGGCAAAACGGATAAGAATCAGCGAACTTGATTCGCAGATTGCCCAGCTGAGAAATTCAGGCAATATAAGGGAATATAATTCGCAGGTCCTGGCATATACAACTCTTGTTTCTATATATAATACCCGGCTTTCTTCCTACAGCCAAATTTATACATTGTATGAAACGTACGCAGGTATCCACAATTACATCTTCGAACATAAGTACGACAGGAAGGGAGTGTATGATTATGTAAAAAAGAACATGCCGGTCTGATAGAGACACCCCTCATTTATTTTTTTGGTCCCGGTCAAGAACCATAACTGATGGTTGGGGATATTGCAACGAACAGACTGCTCCATTCTCCCCCGCAGTAATGAGTCGCTGTATCGCCGTTTCGCAGTATTGGAATGAGACATCAATTCCGATAAAGCGCCGGTGCAGTTTCCACGACACGAGCGTCGTTGTGCCTGCACCGTTAAACGGGTCAAGCACGATATCATTTTTATAGGAGAAAAGTTTTATCAGCCGCCGGGGCATTTCCTCGGGAAACATCGCAGGGTGGTTATAATTTCTCATCCTTATTTCCGGGGGGAACGACCATTTGCCAAGTACCCATTCCTTGAATTCGTCAGCGGTGATATCGATATCTTCACGCCGCCCTTCCTTCTTGTGAGTCTCCTTATCAAAGACTTCGATAAACTCCCAGGTGTATTTTATATACGGCATGGATGGGGATTTCCAGCTCCCCCATGCAGTATATTTTGCGTTATAGTTGTTCTTCTCCCAGAGGATCTCTGCTTTCCAAAGAAGTCCGAGGCTTAAAAGCTGGTGAGAGATGTAATGATGGGTCGGGACGTAATCCGAGAAAAGAGGCTGGATATTCACTGCCATCCGCCCGCCAGGCTTAAGTACCCGTTCGCATTCACGCCATACAACTTTAAGTTTTTCAAAATAATTATTCCACTCATGGGTGTCATCGTGAGGGTCCTGTGCGTATGCATGCCCGAAATTGTAAGGAGGAGATGTGATGATCAGGTCAATACTTCTGTCAGGAAGGCGGGAAAGAGCCCTGAGTGCATCTGCACATATGATGCGGTTTACAAATGGTAAAATCTCATGCGGTTCGCTGGAAACCACAGCAGTTTTTGCGCCTTTCGAACCCTTCCGGATATTGGCCTTTCCCTGCTTGTCGTATATCTTCCCGGAATTCATGAAAAGTAAACCATTGTATAAATTACCAGATGATCTGTTAAAGGATGCGAAAAACGTTCATATTTTTTTGGTAGCTTGAAAAGCGTTTAATGCAGTAATCGACATATTCTCTACGATTATTCTATGCTGCATATCGAAGACCTGCATGTGAAGGTTGGCGACAAGGAAGTGTTGCACAATATAAACCTTCACATCGAAGAAGGAGAAACGCATGTTCTGCTTGGTCCCAACGGGTCAGGTAAAACAACACTCCTCATGACAATAATGGGATTTACCAGTTATTCGATCACGGATGGGAAAATCATCTTCAAAGGAGAAGATGTGACTTCGATGAAAGCCCATGAACGGGCGCAACGGGGAATTGGTATGCTCTTCCAGCGTCCTCCGACTATATCCGGACTGAAGCTTGGTAAAATGCTCACCGCCATTTCCCGGAATAAGGATGAAGACATTGCGGAGCTTGCCAAATCAGTTCATATGGATAAATTTCTGGAGCGTGACATCAATAAGGGATTTTCCGGTGGAGAGATCAAACGAAGTGAAGTGTTGCAGCTCATGATCCAGAACCCCGATTTTGTCATGCTCGATGAACCGGAAAGTGGTGTAGACCTTGAAAACATCTCACTCATTGGAACCGCTATAGGGTCGCTGCTGGAAAAAGAGAAGCATCTCATCAAACGCAAAAAAAGCGGACTTGTCATCACTCATACCGGGTTTATTCTTGATTATATCGATGCTGACAAGGGACATGTGATGTGTGATGGAGAGATCAAGTGTCACGGGAATCCACGGGAAATCTTAAAAGATATCAAACAACGCGGATACAAGGAGTGTCTCGAATGCCGTCACCAGTAAAAAGTCCTGAATTCTCAAGAGCTGATCAGGATCGTGTCGCCCAGGTTGGTATCGACCTTGCCTTGAAAAACCGCTGCGGGAGCTATCTCCAGATGGACCAGGACGTGGTACATGCCGAATGCTCACAGCAGGGGATAGAAGTCCTCTCGTTTAAGAAAGCAATGGAAAAGTATGACGGCATGAAAGAGTATACCTGGCAGGCAGTATCACCGGAAAAAGATGACATAACCCGGTACGTTGCAGCACAGAAAGAACCGATGGGTTACGTTATCATCGCACATAAGGGTTCGAACAATATCCTCCCCATCCAGGCCTGCCTCTACCTCGGTCGTGAACAGATCCAGCATGTCCATAATATTATCGTAGCTGAAGAGGGCGCTGAACTCCACATCATATCAGGGTGCACAAGTGGGGAACACGTGGGTAAAGGCGGTGCTCACTATGGGATCTCCGAATTCTTCGTAAAAAAAGATGCCAAGATCAGTTTCACGATGATCCATAACTGGAGTGAGAATATTGAAGTGTATCCCAGAAGTGCTTCGATAGTTGAAGATAACGGCGTGTTCCTTTCCAACTACGTCTGCATGCAGCCGGTGAAAAAAATCCAGATGTACCCTACGGCAACTCTCAAGGGAGTCAATACCGTCGCACGATTCAGCAGTGTTGTCATCTCCACCCCGGGTTCATATATGGATCTAGGTTCCCGGGCCATATTGGAAGGTAAGGGAGCAAGCGCTGAGTTGATCACCCGCGCCATCACAAAAGGCGGTACTATCATATCACGGGGTCATATCAATGGAAAAACTGCAGGGACCCGTGGTCATCTTGAATGCAAAGGACTTATTCTGAAAGACGGTCTCATATATGCGATTCCGGAAATTGAGGGATCTGTTGTTGGTACAGAGCTCTCTCATGAGGCTGCTGTGGGCAAGCTTGCAAAGGATGAGATAGAGTACCTGATGTCACGCGGACTTGATGAGGATGAAGCTACAGCAACAATTATAAGGGGATTTCTTGATGTGAAGATTGCCGGGCTCCCCGAAGCTTTGCAACAACAGATTGACGCATCCATCGATGAGGCGGAAAAAGCTGGGTTCTAAAAGAGTGATACAATGCACCTGTATCCACGATCTGATGAACGAAATCGTATGGTGGAGCACCAGATTGAAGCCCGGGGTGTCCGGAATCCCAGGGTGCTTGCAGTAATGCGGGAGATTCCTCGCCATGTCTTCATTCCTCCTCCTTACGATCGCTCGGCGTACGAGGATAGCCCGCTACCCATAGGAAACGGGCAGACTATCTCCCAACCCTATATTGTGGCACTCATGACTGAGTTGCTCAAACCTGAACCAAACGATAATGTACTCGAAATCGGAACGGGATGCGGGTATCAGGCTGCAATTCTGGCAAATCTTGTAAAAAAGGTGACATCCATCGAACGGATCCCTGCAGTTGCCGACCTCGCCAGATCAAACCTTACAACTCTCGGTCTTTCAAATGTTGAAATAATAACGTCTGACGGTACACTCGGATATCCTGAAAATGCACCCTATAATGGGATCATTATTACTGCGGCAACCCCTTCAGTGCCCAAGCCCCTCATCGAGCAACTGGCAGAAAATGGCAGACTGGTGGCTCCAGTAGGGGGGCGGGAAATTCAGGAACTGGTGGTGCTTTCCAAGCATAGTGGTGTTATTTCCCAGGAACTCCACGGGGGTGTCAGATTCGTGCCCTTGATTGGAGAGCACGGATGGGAGGGTGGCTAAGAATCGTGAAAATTTTTGATATCTCTCGCCCACTCTGTGATGACATACTTGTATATCCAGGGGATATCCATCCCACATTCCATCAGGAAAATCGGGGGCAATATTTGATTAGCGATATGCATCTGAGTACCCACACCGGTACACATATCGATGCTCCTGTTCATTATCTTAAAACCGGTGATACAATTGATACTATTCCATTGTCCAGTCTCATAGGAAAGTGCCGTGTGCTGGATGTGGCCGGGGCAGGCAAAAGTATCACAGCCGATCATCTGAAGGGCAGGATGGATGGCGTCAGCAGGTTCCTTCTTAAAACGTCATTTTCCGGGACTGACCGGTTCGATGAGATGTACACCTCTCTTGCACCTGATGCGGCGCATATGGTTGCAGCACGCGGAATGAAATGCATCGGTATCGATACCCCATCCATCGAATCCTATTGCGGTGATGGATCTGTGCACCGCATACTCCTTTCCTGCAACTGTATTATCGTCGAGCTTCTTGACCTCTCGAATATAGAAGAGGGGGATTATGATATGGTGGCACTTCCCCTTCGACTGAAAGGACTGGATGGTTCTCCCGCCCGTGTTGTGCTGATGGAGAGAGACGGGGATTAAGAATGGATATTATTATCGAATCTGTGAAAAAAATTAAAGCACTCCTTGAAAACAGCGGGTGCGAGGAAGGCAGCGTCTTGCTGGATGTAGACGTGGATATAGTATATTGCCAGTATGACAAGGGTGCATGCATGGTGGCAACATTCGGAGGAAGGAGTGCGGAATTTATCACTCAGGATCCCATCCGTGCACAGACAAAAATCTCGTTTATGTTCGATGCAACGCTCAATAGACCCTCGACACGAGCTGCTGCTTGTTCGATCGTAAATGTCGCCGCAGGGTTTTTCTGTATTTCAAGGATACTTCACTCCTGTCCGGAATCTTCTCACACTGACTGTCGTAAACAACTGGAATATGAAATAAAGGGAAAGAGAATCTTTTGCATTGGCAGTATGCCAGCTTTAGAAACTGCATTCAGGAACTATGTTGTTCATGACCCGGATAATGCAGATGTTATTTTCATCAACGGTAAAGGCATCCTCGAACAGGATTCCGGGGATATCATCCAGAACTACAAAGATACAAAAAGGATACTTTGCGTCGGCCCTTCAACAGCAGGTGTTGCCCGGCTGAACCAGATTGAGCTCTGGTGCCCATTTGGGACCTGCCAGAAGACAGACCGATATCAGCCTGATACCGTAAAAGACCGGAAGGTAAACCAATCTTCCCATGAGAAGGTAAACTCTTTTTAACAGCGATCCAATAACTATCATGCTTTTCGGGTCCTCAGGGATACGAAGGAAATTCGATCAAACGCTTATTGATACTACTTTGAGGATTGGGTCAGCATTGGCATTCCGATCTTCCTATATCGTCATCGGAATGGATACCCGTACAACAAGTCCTCTTCTGGCACACCTGGTGATTTCCGGTATTATCGGGAGTGGTGGATCCGTATATGTTGCCGGTATTGCTCCAACTCCATCTGTTGCTTTCGCAACCCGTACGGCAAAAGCCGGGTGTATGATTACCGCTTCCCACAATCCAGAGGAATATAATGGATTGAAACTATTCAACCAAGACGGTTCATCTTTCACCTCTATCCAGCAGGCAGAGACTGAGGAATTGCTGAAAATCCGGCATTGGACCGATTGGCGGCATCAAGGAATCGAACAGTCAATAAATGCACTTGCCCTTCATAAAAATGCTATCCTGGATAAGACGAATATCAAATCCGGAATTACTGTTGTAGTTGACTGCGGCAACGGTGCGGGATCTGTGCTTACGCCTGCTCTTCTTGCTGAAGGAGGCGCAAAACCGTTGTGTATCAATTGCAATCCTTCAGGCCATTTTGCACGGCCCTCGGAACCTTTAATAGAGCATCTCGGGTATATCGGTGAGATGGTGAAAAAAACAGAGTCAAAGTGTGCTGTTATACACGACGGGGATGCTGACCGGATGATGGCATATGATAACAAAGGACGTTATGTTGACGGTGACCATCTTCTCATGCTGTTTGCCAAGTACCTTGGCGCAAAACGTGTCGTTACAACATGCGATGCTTCGATGATCATCGATGAGATCGCAGAAGTCCGACGAACACCTGTTGGTGATACTTATGTATCTGAAGAACTTCTGAAGTGGGGAGATTTCGGGGGTGAACCATCAGGTGCATGGGTTTTCCCGCATATCTCATATTGTCCCGACGGTCCGTACGCTGCAGCCCTTTTCTGTGAGATATCATCTGAATGGGATGTAGCACATGAGATTGATATCATGCCATCGTACCCGATTCTCAGGGAATCGTTTGCCTGCGACACGGCACGCGAAACGGTCCTGGCTCTCGGGGCGCTTAGTCCGACTGATGGTATCAGGATATCTGAAGATGACGGCTGGTGCCTGATCCGTGCGAGCGGCACAGAACCAAAAATCCGTATCACGGCAGAGGGGAAAGACATCCGGAAAACAAAGGAAATTCTCGAAAAAGGACGCAGCATGATTAAGCAGGGGAAAACTGCTTAAGTATTGTAGTGTGAGTTTTACGTATGGAATGTGTCGTTCTTGCCGCAGGTGAAGGGAAGCGAATGCGTCCCCTTACGGCAAAGCGCCCCAAAGTAATGCTCCCCCTTGCTAACCGCCCGATGATGGAGCACCTCGTTTTGTCGGCACGCGAAGCAGGGATCAAGGATTTTATTTTTGTAGTTGGTTATGGCGAGCGGGAGATACGCAGGTATTTTGGCGATGGATCTGCCCTCGGGATTCGTATCAGTTATGCCCCGCAGCGGCAACAGCATGGGACTGCTGATGCTCTGCGATCTGCACGGGATCTTGTCACTGGACCATTTCTTCTACTGAATGGGGATATGATTGTAAAAACTCCTGATATTGCAGATCTCTGCTCGTGCCGTGCACCCTGCATGAGCACCAGTACAACCGATCATCCTGGCGATTACGGTGTAGTCATAGTAGAGAACGGCCTTGTGACTACCCTTGAAGAGAAATCGAAACACCTGAAGTCTAACCAGATCAATGCCGGAGCATATTTTTTCTCCCCGGATATTTTTGATATAGTGGACAGGGTTCAGACATCGAGCCGGGGAGAACTCGAACTTACCGACGCTCTATTACCATATATTCAGGAAAAGAGGCTAACGGCACACCAGTTATCCTACTGGATGGATGTCGGGAGCCCGTGGGATATGCTTGATGCAAATCTCAAGCTTATGGAAAACCTTTCGTCTGATGTCCAGGGAACGGTGGAAGAGGGGGTATCAGTCCAGGGAACCGTTATGGTCGGAAAAGGAAGTGTCGTGAAGTCCGGTACCTATATCGAGGGCCCGTGTGTTATTGGTACGAATTGCCGTATCGGTCCCCATGCATATATCCGTGGGGCAACCAGCATTGGTAATGACTGCCACATAGGGCACTGTACCGAGCTCAAGAATTCTATCATCATGAACGGAACAAAGATCCCGCACTTCAATTATATCGGGGATTCAATTATTGGTTCCGGATGCAACTTTGGGGCAGGCACCAAAATCGCAAATCTTCGGCATGATCATGCCAATATCAAGGTCTGTGGAAAAGATACACGAAGGAAAAAATTTGGAGCCATTATTGGGGACGGTGTCCAGTTTGGGATCAACTGCTCCATCAATGTCGGATCAAAAATCGGAATCAATGCACAGTTTGCACCAAACTCATTTGTTTCCGGGTGTATTGGGGAGAATGCAGTTATACGCTAGGTGAATGGATGCAGGCAGTTATTTTAGCAGCAGGTGAGGGAAAACGGGTTCGTCCGTTAACAAGGAGCAGGCCAAAGGCGTTGCTTCCGATAGCGAACCGCCCGATTATCGGATATGCAATTGACGCACTGTTGATAAACGGGATACGCGACATTGTAGTAGTGGTAGGCTATCGCAAAGAACAGGTAATACGATTCTTAAACGAGCTCGATGTACCCATTACCGTAGTGGTTCAGGAGAAACAGCTGGGTACTGCTCATGCACTCAACTGTGCAAAATCACATATTACCGGGAATTTTCTCCTGCTGCCAGGAGATAACTATATTGATCCCCATTCCATTGGAAGAATAAAAGACGTCAGAAATGCGATGCTGATAAAAGAGCATCCCAGTCCGTCAAATTTTGGCGTGGTGCTGTTAAAAGACGGGCTTGTAAACCGGATTATCGAGAAACCCGAGCATACACCAAGTTTCATGGTGAGCACCGGAATCTTTTCGCTGACACAAAAATTTTTTTCCTATATTTCCGGGAACAACATCACCGATGCCGTGTCCACTATGGTTGCTTCTGGTGAACACCTTCAGGCGATTGTCGCCGATGACTGGCAGGACGCAATCTATCCGTGGGACCTCCTTAAAATGAACATGCGCTTGTTAAAAAATGTGTCCGAAGCACGCGAAGGGTCCATAAGCAGGCAGACAATCATTTATGGGCCGGTGAAGATAGGAAAAGGTACTACAATAGGTCCCAATACCGTTATAACAGGGCCGGTTATCATCGGCGATGACTGCGAGATTGGTCCCAGCTGCTGTATCATGCCCAATACGAGTCTCGGTTCCCGGGTCAAGGTGGAACCTTTCACGTTCTTGGGTAAATCGTTAATCATGGATGATACATCCATCGGTTCGCACTCGCGGATTATCGATACAGTGACCGGGCAGGGGTGCAGGCTTGCAGACCATACTACTGTTTCAACATCGGCAAGCCTGATGAATATCGAGGGGGAGGTTATAAAACCGGAATTCGGTGCCGTGTTAGGCGATCAGGTCACAGCAGGACCGTTCACCACATTCAACAACTGCATCATAGGCAATAATGTCACCATTGAAGGGGGGAGTGGAATCGTCTCCCGAATCCTGCCTGACGAATCTAAGGTGATATGACGTGTGCGGTATCATGGGTTATATCGGCCGGAGGGAGGCTGCCCCGATTATTGTGGAGGGGCTCAAAAGACTTGAATACCGTGGTTATGATTCGTTCGGAGTTGCCACAATCAGCGGGGGAATCGAGCTGGACAAACATCAGGGACGGATATCAGATTCTTCAAGCTCGGCGATTCGTCTCAAGGGAAAGATCGGGATAGGACATACGCGCTGGGCAACGCATGGCGTTCCCAATGATGTCAATGCCCACCCACATATGGACTGTTCCAGCCGGATTGCGGTGGTTCATAATGGTATTATCGAAAACTATGCAGAGCTTAAAAAGCGGCTGATCTCACGAGGACACATATTCCGCTCTGAAACCGATACCGAAGTGGTCGCACATCTTATAGAAGATGCATATGCATCAGAAAAAGATCTCCTTTCAGCTGTGCAGAAGGTCGTTCCAGGGCTGACCGGCTCCTATGCCCTGTTAATCATCGCCACCGGTGAAGAGCGTATCATTGCAGCCCGTTATGCAAGCCCGCTTGTCCTTGGTGTCGGTGATGGGGAATTTTTTGCCGCATCCGATATGACCCCGGTTATTGATTATACAGAACGCGCGATTTTTCTCGAAGATGGAGATATCGCCAGCATATCCCATGAAAAAATTGAGCTTTTCCATAACGGCCAACTGGTACAACGACCCCTGGAGCTGATTGACTGGTCAGGTGAAGACACCAAGAAAGGGGGGTTCCCGCACTACATGCTCAAGGAGATCTACGAACAACCCCAGGCATTTTACAATTCTGTCAGATCCATTACCAGTGAATTACTTCCTGCTCCTGTTAAAAACGCTGAATCGGTGACTATCATCGCGTGTGGTTCTTCCTACAATGCCGGACTTATATTCAAGTATCTCATCGAAGAGTCCTGTGCGATCCCGGTACGGCTTGACTTCGCATCTGAGTTCAAATATTTCCCCCCACCAGTGCGAGGACTCGTCATCGGGATATCGCAATCCGGGGAGACTGCTGATACCATCTCAGCACTTAAGCAGGCGAAGGCGCATAACTGCACAAGCCTCGCGATCACAAATGTATTAGGCAGCTCCATCTGCAGGACTGCAGATTTTACCCTTTTCATGCGTGCCGGACCGGAAATCAGCGTGGCAGCAACAAAGTCCTTTATCGCGCAGCTCGCGGTCCTGATGCAGATCACGAATTTACTGCGAAATGGCGAATTAGACGATATGCTTCAGAATGGGCACCGGGCAATCGAAGAAGTTCTCCTGTTGGATCTGTCTGATGCCGTCGAAATATGCCGTTGTGCACATAGTATCTTCTATGTAGGGAGAGGGCCGTTTTATCCGGTGTCTCTTGAAGGGTCACTGAAGATGAAGGAGATTTCCTACATCCATGCCGAAGGTTACGCTGCAGGGGAGCTGAAGCATGGACCATTTGCTCTGCTCTCCAAAGAAACACCCGTAGTTGCCATCTGCATGCCTGGCGAAACCTATGGGGTTATGATTTCCAATATCAAGGAGATAAAAGCCCGTGGGGCACCTGTTATTGCAATTGGCGAGCAGGGTGATTTGGAGCTTTCTGATGTTGTGGATATTTTTATTCCCCTCCCGGAAACACATCCTTTCATTCAGGTACTGACAAGTCTGGTTGTCCTGCAGCTTCTTGCGTACAATACTGCGGTTGCTTTAAATCGGGATGTAGACAAACCAAAAAACCTTGCAAAGAGCGTGACAGTGGAATGACCGAATATGGCATAAATACGATCGGGGACGGAGCGCAGATTTTCGAACCGGTTACTCTTGGATTTCCTTCGCGGAATAACATCGTAAAACCGGTTTTAGAGGGACACTGATCGGAAAAAATGCAATCATCAGATCAGGCACGATAATTTGCTGTGATGTGAGTAACGGTGATAATTTCAGACCGGGCATAATGTCATAATTCGTGAGAAAACCCGGATTGGCAATCGGGTTGCCATTGGGACTGCAACTGTAATCGAAGGAAATACTCATATCGGAGACGATGTGAGCCTGCAGAGTATGGTCTACATTCCAACCGACACTGTCATCGATGATAATGTCTTCATAGGTCCTAATACAGTCCTGACCAATGACCGGTATCCTCCTACACGCATTGATGGACTTAAAGATCCACAGATTAGGAGCGGCGCTACGATCGGTGCAAACGCCACCCTGCTCCCGGGTATCTGCATCGGGAAGGGTGTGCTTGTCGCTGCCGGGACAATCGTGACCCGGGACGTTCCAGCACATAAGCTTGCAATTGGTGCTCCGGCAAAAATTACTGATCTGTCTTCAAAAATGAACCGGGAGGAAATGAAAAAATAACAGGAACTCAGAGCCGATGCATTTCCTGATTTTTTTTTAAGTGATCTGTGCAGGGGTCAAATCATCAAGTCTTTTTGAGAACGAAAAACTTTTTTTTTGTACTGGACAAGAGCGAAAGGGAGTGACTCTTTACGATGCACAATTACCTTTTTCAAATCAATCAAAAAAATAGGACAGGCGGGAAATCTCCAGTTTTTAGAGACATTCGGGAGTTTCTCTTTTAGATTTCCAAAATTTATTAATGGTCTTAACTTAAAATCATACCAAAGAAAGGTTGATTTCATGGTACGTATTGATCTTAAAAACCGCCGGACCCAACTGATTATCTGCCTGGTTGTATTATTTTCTGTCTTTGCCCTGTGGCTTCGTTTGCTTCCCATGCTCAATATGGGTAATACAGACATCCTGATGATGGTGGCAAGCGATGACCCGCTCTATAACCTCCGCCAGGTTGAACAAATACTGGCAAACTTCCCGAACTATGCATGGTTTGATCCCATGTCCTACTTTCCCACGGGAATGTCAGTTCCCTGGGGACCACTTTTTCCTACTGTCATTGCCGTCTTTTGCCTCATAAGCGGTGCCTCTACACGACCGGAGATCATAAGCACAGGTCTTCTGATTCCCCCACTGATGGGAATCATGATCGTAGCGATCATGTACTTTGTCGGAAAAACTTGTGGTGACTGGAAAACGGGTATTCTGGCTTCAGGGTTTACCGCGGTAGTATCCGGCCAGTTCTTTTACCGCTCATTGTATGGGTATATGGATCACCATATTGCAGAGGTCCTTTTTTCTACGATATTCTGCCTGTTGTATATGATAGTGGTCTTCTCGGAAAAAGACATAAGAATCGACCTGAAAGATATCAGTTCCTATAAAAAGACCCTCTTGTTATCAGGTCTTACCGGCATCGCTTATCTCCTTGGTCTGTTTGTAATGCCGACAATGATTCTTTTTGCCATGATTGTCGGAATATTCACCATTATCCAGTTTGTTATTGATGCAGTCCGTGGAAAAACAAGCGAATACCTGCTGGTGATGAACACCGTAATTTTTGCTATCGCGATTATCGGACTGCTGGCGTACGGGCTAAAAGATCCCGGGGTTAATCTTATCTTTTATTCAATCGGGCATGTATATGCGCACTTAGCATTAATCGGTGGAACAGGTTTTCTCTATGGGATTGCACGCTTTGTTAAAGAAAAAGACTGGTATTACTACCCTGCCGTTCTTATAGGGAGCGGAATTGCTTTTTCACTCATCCTCTTCATTGTCAGCCCCCAGTTGTATAACCTGTTTATTAATTCACTCTTCTCGTTTTTCGGGCAGCAGGCAGTTACCAGTACGGTGCAGGAAGCCAGGGGCTGGGCACCGGATCTTGCATGGATGACGTTTAACTATGGTCTCATTCTGATGGCGGGTGGGGCGCTGGTCATGCTCTATAACAACTTTAAGGATGAGCACCCACACCAGATCTTTGCACTCGTGTGGTCACTTATCATGCTGATATCCACCTGGCAGCATATACGGTATGAATATTACCTTGCCGTGAATGTGGCCCTGTTATCTGCCGTTTGTATCAGTTTTACTTTTCAACATGGATTGACGGATATCCGCAGGCTCGCTAGCAAAATAACGTCAAATACTGAAGACGTTGAACCCAGAGAAGGAGTAAAAGAAGAAAGACATAAGAGCAAAAAACAGAAAAAAACCCAGAAGAAGGGATCCGGATCATCACAACCGGATTATCTGGCCATTGCTTTAGTTATTCTTACTGCCGGGCTCGGGATTCTGTTTGTGTTTACATCAGCTTCACTCAGTTATTCGAATGCTCAAGGAGATTCGATACGAATGAATCCCGATTGGCGGGAGTCCCTTGAATGGATGGGGAATAATACTCCGGAAACCGGGGTGAATTACTACACCATTTATAATCCCAAAATATTCCAGTATCCCGCTGAAGCATATGGTGTTATGTCCTGGTGGGATTATGGGCACATGATCACCTATATTGCCAAACGGATCCCGAACGCCAACCCGTTCCAGTCGGGAGTTGTTGGTCCAACCGGATCGGCAAACTACTTCATGTCCACATCAGAAGATGAGGGAAATCAAGTCCTTGACCGTGCCAAAACCCGGTATATAATCACCGATATCGAAATGGATACGACTAAATTCTGGGCAATGGCAACCTGGTATAATACATCAGCCGGTGCAAATCCTTACCAGATGTCGCTTCTCACTCCTGCACAGGACCTTAACAGTTACGAGTCCGTTCTGCTCAATACCCGACTATATTACCTTACGATGATCTCGCGGCTCCACAATTTTGACGGTTCGCTCAAAACTCCCGCGAGTGCTTATTACATAGAGTATGCCGACCCGAGCATTTCACAGGTTTCCCTCCCATTGATCACGGGCGCAGAGGCGGTAAATGCTTCGGATGCCGTCAGTCGTGCAGCTGAATATAACCTCAGGGCACCAGCAGGTTACCACGCAGAAGCGTTAAGTCCTGCAATCACTCTCCCCATCGAAACCGTACCTGCACTAAGGCATTACCGGCTGGTGCATGAATCTCCCAACAATGTATTCAACTCAAATATCACTGATGTAAAATACGTAAAAGTATTTGAGTACGTCAAGGGTGCCCATATCAAAGGAGAGGGCATAATCGAAATACCTGTCATCAGCAATACAGGAAGAAATTTCACTTACCGGCAAATGAGTGTAGATGGTGAATTTATCGTACCCTACTCAACTACCGGCAATCCCTATGGAGTAAAGACCACCGGCAGGTACCGCGTCATTGATACAGGACGGGAATACGATGTTCCTGAATCCGCAGTACTGCAGGGAGAAACAATTCAATAACCCTTTTTTTGACTTTTTCTCTCTGGTAATGAACCAAACCTTTTGATGGCAGAAATCTAATATACGGATAATACGATTATGGTCCGGTGTTCCGCGATTTACGGGGATATTTTCTCTCATCATGACATGGATAGCCATGATGAGAGCAGTCCCCGGCTACAGGCAGCTCTCGGCGGCGTACCTGAAGGAATACCGGTTAAAGCGCCCGTGTGTGCACCAGAGAGTGATCTTGCAAGAGTCCATACGCTCTCATATATCCGTATGATCCGGGAATTTTCTTCACATGGAGGACAACATTTCCTTGACCAGAGCACCTATGTTGATGCAGAGACTTTTACTGTAGCTTCCTTTGCAGCAGGTGCTGCAGCAGAAGCAGTGGACCGTTCAATCGATGGCGAGTCCTGTTTTGCCATTATCCGGCCGCCTGGGCATCATGCTGAACCTGATCGGGCAATGGGTTTCTGTATTTTCAACAATGCTGCAGTTGGCGCAGCCGTCGGTCTGGATCGTGTTAATAAAGTCGCGATCATCGACTGGGATCTCCACCACGGGAATGGTACTCAGACGATATTCTCATCAGATGATCGGGTGCTCTTCTGCTCGATTCATCAGGGAAACATCTTTCCTCACACCGGCTGGGTTGATGAAATAGGTACAGGAGCAGGCAAAGGGTTTACCATAAATGCACCATTGAGAGCTGGATCGACTATTGCTGACTACCGGTTCGTCTTTGAAGAAGTGTTCATCCCTGCTCTCGAACTGTTCAGGCCGGATGCCATTATCATATCCGCAGGTCAGGATGCCCTGTTTGATGATCCCAAAAGCGGTATGATGCTCTTCCCAGCAGATTATGGCACGCTTACTGCCATTGTAAGGGACGCAACTGATCATCCCTTGGCACTTGTACTCGAGGGAGGTTATGGACCTTCGCACGGTGATGCAATACGACAGATTTTTTCTTCCCTTCACGGATCACCTGTTCCACCCATTCAGGGTGAGCCCCGTCGCACAACCCGCGAAATTGTAACGGCACTCAAAAAGTTACGGAAGTAATGACCGGTTTTTTGCAGCAATATCTTTATTGCAGAATGCACATTATTTCTCTGGTATGTTAGCAGAAGAGATCACCCTCGGGATGCGGGTTCGATACCCACGGACCGGAACCACCGGAACCATTCTGCGCATTGAACGGATTCGGGGAGATATGTTTGCCGAACTGGATAGTACAAATCTCCTGTACCGTGCTGATAATCTAATTCCAGCCTCCAGCCCAGAGAAAACAGCAAAGACTGCAGTTGACGATGCAAAAAAAGTAATCGAGAGAGAAAAGGAGTTTGCTGCAGGACGCGAACTGCAAGACGCGTGGAAAGCTACCGACCAGAGCTGTGAAGGGGGAGGTTAATCTTCCAGCCCAATCGTTGTCAGTTTTACCGATTCGACCCCTTTCTGTGACATCAGTCGTTCAGCAAGTGCCTTAAGCTGAGTCCCGTCTCCTCTGAGCAGGATCACTTCAAGGCAACGGTTTTCAGTTACATGCGAGTGAAGAGATGCCTGGATTATTGCTTTGAATTCGTGCTGGATATCAGTAAGCATCGTGAGCAGACCACGCTGGTCATGATCGTAGATCATGGTAATTACTCCCTGACGATCTCCCTTAACATCTGCCATCCATTTATAGTGCTGGATATAGCTCCGGATCGCATCCCGTATTCCTTCTGATCTCGAAGAATAGCCACGATAATTGATGATTTCGTCGAACTGGTCGAGCAGGTGCTTGGGCAGGGATATCCCAATGCGTGAGAGCTCATTATCTATCGTCACAGTGATCCTCATGACTGTATGAGCCCCCCAGAATGTTTAACGTTTCGATAAATTGTCATCAATAGTAATACTTGGTAATACTTGGAGCAAAAAACTCCATTCAAGAGTAGTGTGGAAAAACTATCGGATTACCACCGAAAGGCGTCCTCAATGGTTATGTATAAGTTTGACCATAATATATAGAGTAATTCGAAAAGATTACACTCTTATCTGGATTTTCTGGCTTATGTTCAATGGGATAATTGGTTTACCCATTTTCACCTTTGCCCATCTGTTCAACGACTGTTTTTGAGATCCTGTGATTAATTACGCTATTTAATCATATAGCTCAAACACAAATTTATCAATCGGCGTTTCAGTCAAGCCCACGGACGGTTTGCCATTCTGCAAGATACTTTAATAATAGTCGGGAGTCCTTAACTGTTATCAAACCAGCACGGACTTTCTGATCGATGTCTCGTAGTATATCGGGTGCATGAATCAAAAATGGTGTTAATTCAAAATGAGTGTGTTGGTGTTTTAAATTTACTATAGAGTAAGGAGGTTCGATTTCATTTGCATGATGTGACAGTTCCCAGTGTCAATATAGGTGTCGTAGGTCATGTCGATCACGGCAAGACCACGCTCGTAAATGCACTCACCGGGACATGGACAGACCGGCACAGTGAAGAGATGAAGCGTGGTATTTCGATCCGCCTTGGATATGCTGACGCAACCTTTTACCGGTGCGAAAAGTGCGAAGGTAACAACGCCTTTTCAACCAGCCCCGATTGCCCGGTCTGTGGGGGAAAGGGAACGCCGTTTCGTTCCATATCCTTTGTCGATGCACCCGGACATGAGACGCTCATGGCTACGATGCTTTCTGGTTCGGCGTTAATGGACGGAGCGATGCTGGTCATCGCTTCAAGCGAGAAATGTCCGCAGCCGCAGACAAAAGAGCATCTGATGGCACTGGAACTTGTTGGTATAAAAAATATCGTGATTGTCCAGAGCAAAATTGACGTAGTCAGCCAGAAAGAAGCGATCGATAACTACCTTGAGATCAAAAAATTCATAAAAGGGACAATTGCTGAGAACGCACCGATCATTCCGGTTTCCGCTCAGAAAGGGATCAATATCGGTGTTCTCGTACAGGCGCTCGATACGGCAATCCCGGAACCGGTGCGTGATCCCAATGCCGAACCTGTAATGCTTATCGCCCGTTCATTCGATGTCAATAAACCTGGTTGTAACTGGAAAGACGTAAAAGGTGGCGTTGTAGGGGGGTCTCTTATACGGGGCATCCTCCACGAAGGTGATGATATCGAAATTCGGCCGGGCAGGCAGACGCAGATCGAAAACAGGATAAAATGGATTCCTATCACAACAAAAGTCACATCAATTAATGCCGGTTCCCATAAAGTAGTCGAGGCAACACCCGGAGGCCTTCTTGGTGTCGGGACCAAACTCGATCCAGCCCTGACAAAAAGCGATGCGCTTGCTGGACAGGTACTGGGCCATGAGGGTAAACTTCCTCCGGTATGGGATAAAATCCGTTGCAGGGTTACGCTTATGGAACGGGTAGTAGGAGCAACAAGTGAGATGGTTATTGAACCACTGAAACACAGCGAACCGCTGATGCTCTCAGTTGGAACAGCAGTAACGGTAGGTGTGGTCAGTAATACAAAGAAAGATACTATTGAGATTCAGCTGAAGCGTCCTGTATGTGCAGAACTGGGTTCAAGGATCGCGATCAGCCGGCAGGTGGGAGCACGCTGGCGGTTAATAGGGATGGGAGTTCTGAGCGAGTGAAGATCCTTCTGGACGCAAATGCACTCATGATGCCGGCGCAGTTCCAGATTGATCTCTTCGATGAGCTTCGCATGCTTCTTGGTGCGTTTGAGCCACTTGTGTTATCGGGTGTTATAAGGGAGCTCACCGGAATCTCACGGGCAAAAGGGCGTGACGGTGCCGCCGCCCGGCACGGGCTTGCACTTTGTAAGCGGTGCACTGTCGTGGAAAGTGGGGATCTGAAATCTGAATCTGTCGATGCGCAGATGATCGAATATGCAGCCCTGAATGGGTGCACGGTGGTTACTAATGACCGTCGTATCAGGGACGCACTGTTCACACGCGGTATTGGCGTGATATCAATGAGAAATCAGAAAAAACTGGAGATATTGCGGAGGTAAAGTATGTATCATAGGTTGATGCTTGAAGACAAAGTACGGGTGCCCCCCCAGCGACTGGGTGAGAAGCTTGAAAAAGTGATTCTTGAGGTCCTGCAGGAGCAGCTTGAAGGCAGCATCGATAAGGAAATTGGGATCTTCATCTGTGTGACAAAAGTCCAAGATGTTGGCGAAGGCGAACTCGTACCTGGAGATGGCGGGGTCTATTACGATGTAAAGTTTGAAGCCATGGTACTCCGTCTTGCCCTTCAGGAGGTCATAGAAGGACTTGTTGTCGAGACGACAAGTTTCGGGGCTTTTGTCAGCCTTGGCCCCATTGATGCTATGCTGCATGTCAGCCAGATCTCGGATGAGTATATTAACTACGATGAAAAGAATGCCCGGCTGATATGCCAGGAGTCCAAACGGTTTATTGGCGTGGGTGATGTAGTTCGTGTCCGCGTGGTGACTCTCTCTTTAAATGAGCGTGAGCCGCGTGACAGCAAGATTGGGCTCACGATGCGACAGGCAGGGCTTGGAACTGCACTCTGGCTTGAAGAAGAGATGAACAAGGAGAAAGAAAAAGACCTGAAATCCCCGGGTGCACCTAAAGAGGCACCAAAGGAGAAGGGCAAGAGCAAGAGGAAGGAGAATGCCTCCGGCGAATAAGAAAAAACAGGGAAAAGTCTGCCGTGACTGTCACCGGGTCGTGGATGGTGAAAACTGCGTTATCTGCGGGGCATCAAATCTAAGCGAAGACTGGTCCGGCTACCTCGTTATTATTGACCCGGAAAATTCTGATGTGGCAAAAAGGATGAACATCAAACTTCCAGGTCGCTACGCTCTGAAGGTCCGCTGATGCTTACGCTTCCAAAAGAGCACCGGAAACTCTTCCAGGAGCCCTTTGGAGATTTGCACCGGAACCTCGATGAGATTATCCCAGAAATTTCAGGCCGCATTGTATATGCTGTCGGCGATGTTGTAACTCACAATCTCCAGAAGAAGGGTATCAATCCCGCAATCGCTGTCGTTGACGGATATACTATGCGTTCGCCGTGCAGACGGGTGCCGTCAATCCGTGGGGAATTCATCAGGGTGAAAAATCCCGCCGGCACATTGACTGATGAACTGATCCGCGCGCTTGAACATGCGGTCGAACATCCTCCGTTTACCGTCGTTGTTGATGGTGAAGAGGATCTCGCGGTAATCCCGCTGGTAATTGCAGCTCCTGACGGGGCAATCGTGTTGTATGGACAACCACATCGGGGAGTGGTTCTCCGTATGGTAAATCCTGAGGCAAAATATATCGCCCGACAATTCCTGAGCCATTTTATCCGCTCGGATGCGTAGATTCCTTTTAATCGTGATTATCCCTGTATTCATGAATAGTATGAGCGTCCATGCAAGGCTCATATTATAAATAACCCGGTTTACAATAATTACAGGATATCGATGGACTTTGAGATCATCAGCGATAAAAGAAATGAGCTTTTATCCAGAAGAGAGGTTCAATTTAACCTCAAATACGATGGTGCAACCCCCTCCCGTATGCAGACAATCGGTAAACTTTGTGCCCTTCTCAATGTAAAAGAGAATCAGGTAACCCTTGATAGTCTGCACAGCAGTTTTGGTAAAACAGAGATCAGTGGTACAGCACGCATCTACGATAATGAAGAGGGGAGAAGCAAGACCGAACGCCCCTATCTTGCAGCGCGCGGAATGCCTAAGCCAAAAGAAGAGGGGACGGCGTAACGATGGCAGCAGCAAAAAAAGCAGCAGGACCTAAGGGGCAGAAGAGAAGCGCATATTTCAAGATTGAGGATGCAAAAGTTACTACGAACAAGAAATACTGCCCGCGTTGTGGACCCGGCGTCATGCTGGCGGACCATAAGGACCGGACCACCTGCGGAAAGTGCGGGTATACTGAATTCAGAAAATAAATCCGATGCCTGTTTTTGGGCAGATACTGGGAATTGAGGGGACAGCATGGAACCTCAGTGCCGCTCTTTTCAATCGTGATCTCATCTCACTTGTCTCCCGACCCTACAGACCGGCTCAGGGCGGAATTCATCCTCGCGAGGCAGCACAGCATCATGCATCAGTAATGAAAGATCTCATCTCTTCGATCCTTCAGGAACCGGGAAAGATTACAGGAATTGCATTCTCGCTGGGTCCAGGACTCGGACCCTGCCTGAGGACAGTTGCAACTGCAGCCCGATCACTTGCATTGGCACTGGATGTTCCGCTGGTAGGTGTTAACCATTGTATTGCTCATGTAGAAATCGGGTGTTTTGCTACAGGATGCCGTGATCCAATCGTCCTCTATGCCAGCGGTGCGAACACCCAGGTTATCGGGTACCTGAACGGGCGGTACCGGATATTTGGTGAGACTCTCGATATTGGCATCGGCAATGCACTTGATAAGTTTGCACGCTCAAAGAATTTTCCTCATCCCGGCGGCCCGATCATCGAGACACAGGCAAAACACGGACAATACACCGAACTGCCGTATACGGTCAAGGGAATGGACCTCGCATTCTCAGGACTTGTTTCAGCAGCGCAGGCCAGCAAGGAAACCCTCGCCGATGTGTGCTTCAGCCTGCAGGAAACCGCCTTTTCAATGTGTGTTGAAGTGACCGAGAGGGCTTTGTCGCTTGCGGGAAAAGACGAGGTGCTTTTAGTTGGTGGCGTGGGAGCAAATCGGCGATTGCAGGAAATGCTTCGAATGATGTGTGAGGCTCGCGGGGCGAAATTCTTTGTTCCCGAACAAAAATATCTCGGAGATAATGGCGCTATGATCGCCTACACCGGAAAACTGATGCTGGAGAGCGGATCGTCTACTGCCGTTGAAGATTCGCAGATCAAACCATCGTTTCGCGTCGATGAAGTAGAGGTGACCTGGAAACATGAGATTACCCAATCAGACCGTCATGTACTCCCGGACTATCTTACCCGGAAAAAAGGTGCGGAAGCAGATGTAATTTTCAGGAATGGCAAGGTGGAAAAGCGCCGGACTCCGAAACTGTATCGCGTTCCCGCACTGGATAAACGACTTATTGCGGAGCGGACCCGGGCGGAGGCACGATTGATCGCCGCCGCACGCAAAGGAGGTGTCCTCACACCAGTCATGAGTGACATCACTGCAGATACAATAGTGATGGAGGAGATCCAGGGAAAACTCCTGACTGAAGACCTTAACGAAGGGGGAGTCTACAAATCGGGGCAGACAATCGGCAAGCTCCACGCAGCTGGGATTATTCATGGTGATCTTACGACCAGCAACATGATTCTGCGTGAGCATGACGGCACGTGTGTGCTGATTGATTTCGGGTTGGCGCAGGTGAGTTCCGAGATCGAGCAAAGGGGGGTGGATGTTCACGTCCTTTTCCAGACACTGGAGAGCACGGCACCTGAACGTGCCGATATGCTCAAGGCAGCATTTGCGGCGGGATATGCAGAGACATTTGCAGACGCTGAGAAGGTCATCATGCGCGAGCACGAGATCGAACTAAGGGGGAGATATTTATGATTCTCACCATGGTTTCAAGCAACGCCGATAAGGCGAGGGAGGTTGAGGAATTTTTTGGCAGCACTCTTGAAGTGACCCATGTTTCCCTTGATATTCCTGAACTCCGCTCTGAAGATGTAATCGAGATCTCACGACAGAAGGCGAAATATGCATTCGATCATATCCTTTCCCCGCTTATTGTGGATGACACAAGCTTTTCCATAGACGCCCTGAAAGGATTTCCCGGGCCCTATGCCGCATATGTGCTGCATACAATCGGTAACGCCGGAATTCTCAAAATTATGAAGGATGTGGAAGATCGGAACGCACACTTCACGACCGCAATTGCATTTGCAGATAGCAATGGCATCCGTGTCTTTTCTGGAACGATCCATGGCAGGATCGTCATGATCCCCCGGGGAAGGGGGGGGTTTGGGTATGATCCGATCTTCGAAGTCGAGGGACGGACACTTGCAGAGTTCCCGATTGAAGAGAAAAGCAGAATATCTCACCGTGCGCTGGCGCTTACCGCATTCCGGGACTGGTTCGTTCGGGAATACAGACCGTTGAACATGTGACACAAATGGTTATTAAGTCTTACAGCGTTGTTATAAGGGCAGACAGGAGTGTTATTCTATGGCAAAATTCCCCGAAGCCGAAGCCCGGTTACTCAATGTAAAAATATGTATGCATTGCAACGCCCGCAATGCAATCCGCGCAACCAGTTGCCGCAAGTGCGGTTACCAGAATCTTCGCCCCAAGAACAAGGAAAGAAAAGCATAATTTTATCCTTCACGATCTGGTGTGAAAATGAAGGGCATTTCATTACACAGGTTGCAAAATTATTTTTACTTTAATGCCCGTTTTTTCTGTTTTTTAACAATCTGAACATTAAAACGTCATACCGAATAGTAGGTAACCCGTTTCCCTTTCTTTGCATATTGCCCGGCAAACGTCTCGATGTTCCGTTTGTACCCTATTCGTTCACTAAAACCCAGGGTGCGGAGTTTCTCGCGCACCCGCATCACATCCGCCTCATCCGCCCAGTCTTTTGTATATATGTAGATAACTTTTCGGTTATCACGTGATTCCGGATTGGGTTTTGAGGTGCTCACTTTTGCAGATATTCCGAGATCGTGTGCCATGGTCGCGTCTCGTATCTTCTTCCAGGCTGAATCGACAAGTCCGGGCTCTTGAAATATAAGCCATTTACCGGCATTTTCATCTTCGATTGCCTCTGGAGCGCTGCCTGGGGCATCCTGCACGATCCAGTACATTTGCGTGGTCATTGATGGGATCACCCCTTCCCCCTGGCAGAGCATGCGATCGATGGTGTCAATATCGGAAAATCGTTTCAGCATCACCTCCGCCAGCTGCGGATATTCACGAGCGAACATGTCAAAAATTTCAGAGAGTTCCGTTCTGAAGTCAATGCCGCCTTCGACCAGCGCATAAAGATATTTGCCTTGTGTCTGGAGCCCCCGGTTCAGGGCGTGCTCGAAGATGCCGTATGCCACATCAGCCAGCGCTTCGGGATCGACTTCAGTCATAAGTACCAGTCAGATGCTGGTGAGAAAATAGTTTCTGTATTGATCCTGCAGCTCCCTTCACCAGCCCATTCTGTATCTGGCCATGGATGATTCCATTTTTCCGGCGCAGATTTATCACCCTCATTGCGATTTTCGATTGTTTTAAGAGCGTCGCAATCGATAATGTACTAATTATGAAATGGAAACGTGACTGGGGCCTTACCGGTAGGGTCTGGCTGACGATGTTCTTATTGTTCATCCTGTACCTGGTGTTCATGACAATACTCCTGGCGTTTGGAGCTGGTCTCTGGTTAATCATAGTATTAGCTGTGGGAATGGGGTTAATCCAGTACTTTTTCTCTGATAAGCTGGTACTCTGGTCAACGAGAGCACGAATCCTCGAAGATGATGAATATCCTGAATTTCACAGAACTGTCGAAAAGCTCTGCAAAGAAGCAGATCTTCCCATCCCTAAGATTGCAATCATGCAGAGTCCGGTACCTAATGCTTTTGCAACAGGGCGGAGTCCAAAGCATGCGGTTGTTGCGTGCACTGACTCAATAATGCGGCTCCTGAATAAGGATGAACTTGAAGCAGTACTCGCTCATGAGCTTTCCCATGTGAAAAACCGGGATATCCTGATTATGACGATGGCCAGTTTCATCGCGATGATAGCGTCGATGATCATGCAGAGCTTCTTTTTTTCTGCTCTGTTCGGGGGACGTAACCGTGAAGGGGGTGGAACGATCATTGTCTGGATTGTCTCGATCGTTGTGTACGCGGTAAGTACACTGCTTATTCTCGCTCTTTCACGGTACCGTGAATTTGCCGCAGACCGCGGCAGTGCTTACATTACGAGAAATCCGAGGGCACTTATCTCGGCATTAAGCAAGATTAGCGGACGGATGGATGTGGTGCCGGCCGAGGCAAAGGTAAAAATTGAGGGAGCAAATGCATTTTTTATCATCCCGGCACTGTCGGGCAATACCATCATGGAACTCTTTTCCACGCACCCTCCGTTTGAAAAGCGGATTGCAAATCTTGAGGCCGTAGAATCAGAAATGCACGGGTACTAAACTATCCGTTCCTTTTTAGAGAATCATATCAGATCTGATTACTCTGCCGACATTTCATTCGATGCATATATCATATTAATGCCCGAGTTACTTTCAGGTCATTCTGACCGCTTTCTTTCTGTCATGTCAGGGTATACCTGTGGCGTGTCAAAAAGGCCTATATTTATATCTGCCGGGACTCATTGAACTAATAATAAAGGTGGTTTTTCCTTGCTCTCTGTCTTATTGATCGATGATGAACCCGCGTTGCTCGAAGTGCTCAAGCTGTTCTCCGAACGATCCCGTGAGATGAGTGTCCATACTGCACAATCAGCAACCGAGGCACTAAAGATTCTTCCGGAAAAAACCTTTGATGCCATCATCGTCGATTACGATATGCCGGAGCTCAATGGAATCGAATTTTTAAAAATTCTCCGCTCGGAAGGGGATACAACACCAGTGATAATTTTTACAGGTGTCGGGCATGAACGAACTGCAATAGAAGCAATTAATAATGGTGCAAACTTTTTCCTGCAAAAAGGCGAAGACCCGCAGATGCAGTTCCGCGAATTAGTCACCATGGTCAAAACAGCTGTGGAAAGGACGTATCTTGGAAGAAATCTGGGTACAACAAAGCGGATTATATATGATATGATCAATTTTTCATCTGATCCCAGTTTTGCGATAGATCGTGAAGGCAAGGTTGTTGCATGGAATGCCCCTATGGAACAGCTGACGGATGTCAAGGCAAGCGATATACTTGGAAAAGGAGATTATATCTATGCGGAACCTTTTTTTGGAACCCGTAGAAAAATGCTCATAAATCTCATATTCGAGCCCGATGATGTGATTAAGCAACAAAAATATATGATAGTCAGCAGGGTCGCGAAAGGACCGATTATCGCAGTCACAAAAGCCGTAAAAAAGGATGGAAGTGACTGGACAATCTGGACTAAAGCTATGCCGGTGTATGATGGTCAGGGAAATTTCATTGCAGCTGCCGGAATGCTGCGGGACGTCACGGCGACATTTAAAGATGTAATAATTCGTGATGAATCGCAGGACGCTGCGGCAAATCTTGCAGCAGAGGTTGCATCTAAAAAGTCTTCCAAGCCTGCCGGGAAGATGTTTGATAAGATTCTTGGTAAAGCCTCAGCCCATTACAAGGAAGGAGTTAGTCTGTATATACGGGAAAAGAAATATACAGACGCGATTGCTGCATTCGACAAGGCACTGGAAATTGACGATAAACTTCCGTATGTCTGGAATGAAAAAGGCCTCTGTTACCGGGAGATGGGGGATAATATCAGTGCACTCAAATCATTGCTGCGAGCGGTGGAACTTGCACCTGAAGATCCTGAACTTCTTTTTAACCTGGCTGAAACCCTCGAAATGATTGGGGTGCTGTACATGAGCAATAAATATCTCGAATCCGCAATCCAGACGTTCAAGATGGTAGCAAACCAGATGCCCAATAATGCGAGTGTATGGAATCATATCGGCATATGTTATAAAGAGATGGGGCATCCCGAAGAGGCTAAATTCAACTTTGATCGTGCCCGGGATATCCATATCTGGAAAAAAGATACACCGATCGTCCCAAAACGCGAAGCGTTTCTCTAAAGGATTGCACTCAATTCCGGTTTCAATCTTTTTTGTAAGGAATCCTACCCTGATTGATCCGGTATAGATTCATCTTGATCATTTTTTTTATATTTGTTGTTCAGCACTTCAGGTTTATATTCCGGTATACGCGATACAATCTGTATGAACCCCAAATGGTTGCATTTGGCATTTCTCATCCTTTTCCTATTCCTGATCCTGCCGGTGGATGGTCACGTTCCGATCAGTGCCGAAAATAATTATAATGTAAATACAGCTCTTTCCATTGAGAAATCCCTCAAATCGTATGTAATTTACGGGCATCTCCATGATGCAGGGGATGTGGGATATTGCCAGTTTATTATGAATCCGGGTGACCGGCTCACGCTTTCTCTTATGACAGCCGGGTTCGATGCACCGGTTCCGGATATGGTTGTTATGAGCCCGGGAAATCACGGAAAGATCGAAAACCTTTCCCAAGCCGTAACCGTCCCCACAAGCTATACGGCGGAGTTTATCAAAGAGCAGCAATAGGATACGGCAGAGTACGAACCCTTCTCACCTGCTGCAATTTATGAAGTTGCGTCATACTCAAAAAACATCACTACGCCGGGAACATAATTATGTCGCAATTATTAGTCCGGCTGATGAAACCCAGTAAGGTATTGCAATCGGTTATCTTGAGGAGTTCAGTCTTCGGGAATGGATATCCGTACCTATCAATATCATTGGTACTCATTTTTGGGAGGGCCAGTCCCTCATCGTAATTCTGGAGCCGTTCCTTGCTATTCTCATTCTTGGAATCATCCTGACAGTCCGACGCGGATATGGGTTTGGAATGAAAATACGCTGTCGTTCTGGCTTGCAACTATTGCCGGATTATGCTATCTGGGTGGCGCATCCATTGTGCTTGTCCAGATGGTCCGGGCCCTTATGGTAACCGGTTTTTCTGCTGGTATTTTTCTCACCTTTTTTTTTGCCCTGGTACAAATCATGCTGGGTATCTGGGCGCTGAAAGTTACCCATTCAACAACCCCCCAACCTATTAAAGATCGGTTATCGCTGGGAATCATCGGGCTGCTTGGACTCTTATTCTGGGCAGGCCTCATTATAGGTCCGGTAATTGCCTTCCTTGCAGCGACACCGGAACCATTGCGGATATATACACCCATCCAATAAACCGAATTTTTACAATTCTTCCATTCTGAAAAAAACTGGAAATGGGAATGATTAATACCCCTGCTCGCTAAAATTGTAAAGCATCACTGCATCGATGGTCTAGTGGTATGACTTAGGCCTTCCAAGCCTATAGCCCGGGTTCAATTCCCGGTCGATGCATGCGGGCTCGTGGTCTAGTTGGCTATGACGTCGCCTTCACACGGCGAAGATCTCGTGTTCGAATCACGACGGGCCCATATCGATATAAGACTGGTATCCGGTCGGTATTATTTTTTAATAGACTTCTGACAGAAGGTATATTAAAAAAATATTTTTTACACACGCAAAAGGATGCAAAACTATGCAAATCACCCCCTCCATTCATGCCATCAGGCACTCATTCAAGATCCCGATCGCACCCGGTATTGCCCTTGATCGCTTTGTGTACTCGTATCTCATCTCCGCCGAAATGATCACCCTCATCGATACTGGCGTGGCTGGTTGCGAGAAGCAAATCTTTGAGTGCATTCGATCAACCGGCCGCGATCCATCGGAGATTGCGCTTATTATCCTCACACACGCCCACCCGGATCATATCGGAGCGGCATGGGCAATCCAGCAGGCGACCGGGTGCAGTATCGCCGCACATCCGGCCGAGCGGGCTTGGATTGAGGACGTGGAACTCCAGAACCGTGAGCGCCCTGTGCCCGGGTTCGCTACGCTTGTCGGAGGATCTGTTCAGGTTGATCATGAGCTTGTAGACGGTGATACGATTGAACCCGATGAGACCCGGGCTGGTGAAATGTTAGTGTTCCATACTCCGGGCCATTCAAAGGGTTCAATCTCGCTTTTCCTGCAGAGCGAAGGAGCACTTTTCTCCGGTGACGTAATTCCGGTTGCGGGAGACCTGCCGGTGTACGATGATGCAGTCAGATCCGTACAGTCGGTGAAAAGGCTCCGGGGAATTGCCGGCATCCGGGTCCTTCTCTCATCATGGGACGAGCCCCGTAGAAGGGATGCTGCATACCAGCAGATGGACAAAGGGCTGGAGTATCTCCAGAAGATTCACGAGGCCGTGCTTACCTCGGAACGGGAAGGCTCTCCCGACTTACTGGAACTCACGCAAAAAACTGCCGCAGCTCTGGGGCTTCCTCCCCAGGCTGTCACCCCGCTGCTGGCCAGGACCTTTGCCACAAATCTCATGATAAGAGACCGTAAGAACCTGCTATAGGGTTATTGAGGAAAATTTCATCCAGAATCATCAGGTCAGAGCACGGATTTTTGTTGCCGTATTTCGACCATCCATTCCTCAAACTTTCGGTAAAACTCTGCCTTCTGGATCACCTCATCCGGTGTACGTACAGCAACCTTTTCATGATAATACCGTGCCTGGTCCTCAACATCCCAGTGGTTCTTTTCGCCATCGACAGAGCGATGGACAGTCTCGCCTCCTGACCTGCATGGCACATTTTCCAGCCCCCCGCAGAATGCCAACTGCGCCGGGGATTTAAGCGGCTTTACAGCCCATTTCATCTCAGAGTACCCGTCCCAGTGATCGTTTATCAGGAATCCGCCCTTTGCGAGAGGGGGATCCCACGTCGCATCCACTAGTATCCAACGGCACCCGATCTGCACGCGACACGCCAGGTGGTGTGCAATCGGAAGCCGGGCAGCAAGTTTTCGGAGATCGGGAGAGTAATGAAGGTCCGGGTCGTTCCACGAGAATGCAATTGTAGCATAGACCACGTTCAGATTCAGTTTCCTGAACATCTCAGCGAGCAGGTAATGTTTGGGACCGCATGATCCTTTACCCGCCACGAGTAACTGTTCCGGTGATGTTTTAGGATTGGGCATAGGGTGGCTCAGAGAGTACGGGATGTCGCGGATATGTGTAAAGATCGAGATCATACTCTGGCGGGTGTCAAGGTCCTTTGTCCATTCTGCAAACCTTTCTTTGACCAGCGAAGTCATACCGGATTTACCATCCTGGCAATTAGCCTGCCTAAATCACTCCACACAGTAGCTAGACCATTCATGGATTCCGTGATTGTTACTATTTAATTCTGGGAGAAAACAAAAAATACTTCTTTCTTTAAGAACCACAGCCTTGCAAACAGACCTTGTAAAAGATCGGGGTATTGGATAAGCCTGACGGAGAATTCCACCAAAGACCGTTTTTTGAGGAGTTCAGGGAACATATCGTGTTTTATTCTCGTGTACAGGAAAATAGATTGACAGCCAGGATCGCGAGGCACAAGGCTTACAGGTAAAGATATATGCAGTCCCGCGATGCCGGATTTCCGGCATGCTGACGGACTGCGTGCAATAGCAAAAGTGAAGTTATGCGTTTTTCATCTTGGCTTTCGCGACGAATCCGTCCTTACCAACATAGTACATGAAACCGGATTCTTTTGCGATCTTTTCAGTGCCGACTTTCTTCTTCTTGCCGGTCTTGTTGTGCTTCATCGGAGCAGCCCAAACATAGCCGTCCTTTCCAATGAAGTAAAGATATCCCTTTTCGCGTTGAATCTTTTCTTTTCCAATTTTGCTTCCCATTTAGACACCTCAAAACCTCTATTGGGTTTTGATAATGAGAGTTAACGCCTGATAATATAAAAGGTTTCCGTCGGAAGTCCGTCGAAGTTTGAATTTTTACCAAAATTTTGAGGGTATTTTTGGTATTGTGACACACTATTGAGGCCGATTAAAATCCCGTTTTAATCGCCCTGTTTTGGTTATATCGGTTAAATTTCAGTTCTAATCAGCAGTTGCGCCGTTAATTTTGTAATAAGGAGAAGCGCATTTCCCGGCAGGTCTGACAGGGACTGGTCATGTAGGTAGGGCAAAACATTTCTTTTGGCGGGACACAACCGAGCTGGACCGCTCGTGTGGCTCATGACGTTAATTCCTATTCGGGAATTTTCATTGTTATACCAGACCGGTACACCTGTATAATCAGTGAGCCCTTCTATCCACCAAGCGTTTCGGGTGCCCTTAAAGTTTGTGGAGTTCGAGCCCGCCAGGAATAGTGAAGGTGAAAATGGCGGGAAAATTCCCGTCATAATAATAGTCAGCAAGGCCGGGCTTGTTCTTTAAGAAGCGGTCAATAAAACAGATTTTCAACCAGTTTTTTATTGACGCGATCCGTATCAAAACATTCCCAGGCTTACACGGAGAACCG
>Ga0315275_10000044_pt1 | contig 96024 bp, 89 predicted proteins | sample YL17G03_0_MG_FD_205557 | JGI IMG/M metagenome (GOLD analysis project Ga0315275, IMG submission 205557) | Sediment microbial communities from Yellowstone Lake, YNP, Wyoming, USA - YL17G03_0 | ecosystem: Environmental > Aquatic > Freshwater > Lake > Sediment | place: USA: Wyoming | collected... | reverse complement strand
TACTGCACAGGCTCAAGTGTAGCATGCCCAGCAGACAGCTATCGAGCCAGCAGCATAGTATGCAGAGCAGACGCAGGAGTATGCGACAAAGAAGAATACTGCACAGGCTCAAGTGTAGCATGCCCAGGAAATGATTATAGATCCAACACCTACACATGCAGAGACTCAGCAGGAATATGCGACGTAGCAGAAAAATGCACAGGAACATCTGCACTATGCCCTAGCGATGCAAAGCAACCAAATACTGATACTTGCAGAGCAAGCGCAGGCATATGCGACAACGAAGAGAAATGTACCGGCACAAGCAACGACTGCCCAATAGACAGCTTAAAGCCAAATACTTTTGAGTGCAGAGCATCAGCAGGAGTATGTGATACGAATGAGTACTGCACTGGAAGCAGCGCAACATGCCCGACAGATGGATTTCAACTAAACACTTATACTTGTAGAGCAAGCGCAGGCATATGCGATGCGGAAGAGAAATGCACAGGCACATCTGCACTATGCCCCGGAGATGTAAAGCAACCTAACACCTATACATGCAGAACATCTACAGGAATATGCGACAATGAAGAGAAATGTACCGGCACAAGCAACGACTGCCCAGCAGATGGATTTAAGCCAAATACATTCGAATGCAGGGCAAGCGCTGGAGTTTGCGATGTTAATGAGTATTGCACAGGCAGCGCAGCAACCTGCCCCACAGACACCAAGAAACCAAACACTTATGTTTGCAGAGAAAGCACAGGAATATGCGATGTCGAAGAAAAATGCACAGGGAGTGCGAATGATTGTCCAACCAATGGCTTCAAGCCTAACACTTACATATGCAGGACTAATGTGAGCCAGTGCGATGCTATAGAGTTCTGCACAGGCAGCGTAGCAAATTGCCCTGCCGACGCCAATAAGCCTGATGGGGCAACCTGCAACGATGGGTTGTATTGCACAGCGCCTGATACCTGCCAGAGCGGCAACTGCCAGGGGCCTAACAGGGATTGCTCTGACAGTCTGTTCTGCACAATCAACGAGCAGTGCGATGAGGTCCATGACACATGCATCTCAGAGCCTAGGAGCTGTTTGGCATTTAACATCTCAGAAATAGCGACCTGCGACAACAATCCTGATAATTATCATTATACATGGGATTTCAGGGCTTGGTTCACAAGCGTATGCGATGAAAATTCAAACCAGTGCACAACTGGCAATGACACAATAAATCATGTGTGCGCTGACAATGATATGTATGACACTGTGCCTTATGGCAGCGGCTGCGACGCTGAGTGCGACGAGACTAGCGATTGCACACCCTCAACCTGTTGCGAGACTTACAATGATTATTGCACAGGATTAAAACTAACAGAATACGATTCTGACAAGGTAAAGGACAGCACAACAATAAATAATTCCACAGCCAACACTTGCAACTTCGGGACCTGCTTCTGCACAGGCAACCCTGTGACCTGCCTGCCCCCGCCCACAAACACTTATTGCGTGAAGAATGTTTGCGAAGCAGCATGCACTACTAATGCTGATTGTGACGACGGCAATGCTTACACAACCGATATCTGCTTGGATAATTGCACTTGCAAGCACACAACCCAACCATACTGCGGAGACGGAATAATCAACCTGACACAAGGAGAAACATGCGAATTGCCTAACACTCAGAACAACCTTAACTGCCCACAAAGCGACTGCGAATACGTCAACAGCGTCCTGAAATCAGGAAGCATCGGAATAATGAACGGCGACGGCTGCATTGTCTGCCAAGGCTACAAGCTCGGAACCAGAGACAACTACGGAGACTGCAACGCAGCATGCGGATGCAACCAAGACGAATACACATACGAATGCATCAAAGACAAATGCGGAGCAACCTGCGACAGCAACGACGACTGCAACGACGGAAACGCCTATACCACTGACGTTTGCTTAGCCAATTGCACGTGCCAGCACACAACCCAACCATACTGCGGAGACAGCAATGTTGGAGCTGGAGAGACATGCGAATTGCCAAGCACTAACAATAACACTTATTGCAGCCAGAGCACAAGCGGCGACTGCAGCGGAACAAAGCTCGGCATAAGAGACTCTTACGGCGACTGCAACAACACCTGCGGATGCAAATATGATTCATATAACTATGTCTGCGTAAAAGGACAATGCGGAGCAACCTGCGCAGCAAACAGTGATTGTGACGATGGCAATTCAAACACAGCAGACATTTGCTTGGATAACTGCACTTGCAAGCACACAACCCAACCATACTGCGGAGACGGAATAATCAACCTGACACAAGGAGAAACATGCGAACTGCCAAACACATTCAACAACATCAACTGCCCACAAAGCGACTGCGAATACGTCAACAGCATCCTGAAATCAGGAAGCATCGGAATAATGAACGGCGACGGCTGCATTGTCTGCCAAGGCTACAAACTCGGAACCAGAGATCATTATGGTGACTGCAATGCAGTGTGCGGATGCGTCCAAGATGATTATGTGTATGAATGCGTCAAGGGCGAATGTGAAGCAGCATGCGACAGCAACGACGACTGCAACGACGGAAACGCCAGCACAACAGACACATGCCTTGATGAATGCACCTGTCAGCACACACCCATCCTTCCAGGTACCTATTGCGGAGACGGAATAATCAACAACAACGAGCTATGCGACGCAGGAACTAACAACGGCGTGGCTTGCTCACCATCCTATGGCGGAAGCTGTAATTATTGCGCAGCCAATTGCACCAATATAGCTCTTACTGGCAACTATTGCGGTGATGAGAAATGCAACTCAGGAGAAACCTGTAAGACTTGCACCACTGACTGCGGAACCTGTCATCATAGCAGCGGAGGAGGCGGAGGCGGTGGTGGAGGCGGAGGCAGCTCAAGCATCTCTGATAATTGGAACTGCGGCGACTGGTCAGCTTGCATTAATGGCATGCAAAGCAGGACTTGCACCCAGGCCCAGAGCTCTGTAAGCACGGAGAGCACCCAGAGGTGCTTAGTAACAACAACCATGAGCCAGGTAGTAACAACTGGAAGCACAGCTTCTTCAGCAAACACAAGCACGCCTGAGGAAGAAATCTCAGCGCCAGAAACGACAAGCATTGAGTTTGAAGATGCAACTGGTGAAGGAGCTGGGGCAGAAGATAATATGAACGCCATCACTGGCTTTGCAGCGGGCATTGGTCCTTGGGCAATTAACTGGGGCTACTTAGTATTCCTATTGCTGCTCATACTGGCTTGCGCGCTCTTCCTGCTTTACTTGTTCGGAAAGAACAGGAAGAAAGGGAACAAGAAGCTGAAGGAATAAAATTTTTTATTATTATCTTTTTCTTATATTTTTCTATGCCTAGTTTTTTCCCTGATGAGTTCAAATACACAAACTTTATAAACAAGTTGTTCATTCTACATTAACTTGGTTGACTTTAAGTCAACAAAAGCGAGGTGAGAATGTGAGAAAAGCCAAACCAAAACAAGAAACCGGCCTGGTAAAAAGAGAGCCGGAAGGTATTGCAAAGAAAGGCCAGATAACAGATTATTTCGTAGGCAATATAAAATTCCAGGAAGAGAAGGACAAGTACATAGCCACCATCCAGCTGGGAAAAGGGATAAGGCAAGAAGACATAAAATTCAACTTTGACAAAGGCTCTCTCGAATTCAGGGTTGCGCAGAAGCAGAAAAAAGAAGAAAAAGACGAGAAGAAAGGATATTACTTCTACCAAAGCAGCGCCTTCAGCTATTACAGGAAAATGCCCATGCCAACAGGAGTAGATGCCGAGAAGATAACCAGCAGCCTGGACAGCGGAGTATTTCAGATATACCTGCCTAAGAAGGAAAGCCATAAGCAGCTAGGGCCTGCAAAGGAGAAATGATTTTTTTATTTTAAATTTTTCAATCCCGACATAAGTAATACATGATAATCATTTAGGAGGAGCTAAACATGGGCAAGAAGAAAGAGGAGACAAAACAAGAAGAAAAGCAGGAAGCTAAGCCTGAAGAGCAAAAAAAGGATGAGAAAGAGGAAAAGCTGAAAGAGCTCACAGACACGCTCCAGCACTTGCAGGCAGAGTTCGAGAACTACAAGAAGAGGGTTGAGAAGGAGAACTGCGAGCTGATAAAGTGCGCAAATGAGGATTTGATAATAAAGATTCTTCCAATCATAGATAATTTCGAGCTCGCCTTGAAGAGTTGCAGGGCAAAGGACGACTTCTACAAAGGAATGGAACTGATTTACTCGCAACTAATTGACACCCTGCACTCCCAAGGACTAAATCACATTGATTGTGCTGGCAAGAAGCTTGACCCTTATTATCATGAAGTATTGCTAGCAGAGGAAAGCGGACATCCAGATAACACAATCACCGAGGAATTGCAGAAAGGCTACATGCTCAACGACAAGGTGATAAGGCACAGCAAGGTAAAGATTGCAAAAAAGAAAAGTGAAGCTAAGGAAGAGAAAAAAGAAGAGAAAAGCCCAAGCCCTTCCGGCGTTGACTGCCAGGCAGGCAACTCAAAAGTCAGGACTTTTGGCGCTTGAGGAACCTAAAATCACTTTTATCACATAAAAATTTAAACAAAAAACAAATATTTGCGCCCAGAAAATGGGCGGGAGATGAGTTAAAATGGCATGCTCAAAAACAATGTTTTTGGCACGTCATAATTTTAAAAGAATAAATGGAAGGTGAAAATTATGTCGAAAGAGAAAATAGTTGGAATTGATCTTGGAACAACATTCAGTGAGATTGCAATCCTCGAAGGAGGAAAGCCCGTGATAATACCTAATGCAGAGGGTGAAAGAATCACTCCGAGCGTGGTGTCAGTCACAGAGGAAGGCGAGATCCTGGTCGGAAGGATTGCCAGGAACCAGGCAATCAGCAACCCTGAGCACACAGTGTACAGCATCAAGAGGCACATGGGCGAGGATTACAAGGTGAAGATGTGGGGCAAGGAGTACGCGCCGCAGGAGATCAGCGCGATGATATTGCAGAAGCTGAAGCGGGATGCAGAAGCATTCCTGGGCCAGCCTATAAAGAAGGCAGTCATCACAGTGCCTGCTTATTTCGAGGACGCCCAGAGGCAGGCTACCAAGGACGCTGGAAAAATCGCAGGATTAGAAGTCCTAAGGATTGTTAATGAGCCGACAGCAGCAGCGCTGGCCTATGGCCTGGACAAGAGCCACGACCACACAATCATGGTGTTCGACTTCGGAGGCGGAACATTCGACGTATCAATCCTAGAATTAGGCGATGGCGTATTCGAGGTAAAAGCCACCAATGGAGACAACCACCTCGGAGGAGACGACATCGACAACATCCTGGTAGACTGGATGAATGATGATTTCAAGAAGCAGAACGGCATTGACCTGAAAAAGGACAAGGTAGCACACCAAAGGATGAAAGAGGCTGCTGAGAAGGCAAAGATAGAGCTATCAACCAAGATAAAGACTAATATCAACTTGCCTTTCATAACAGCAGACAAGCAAGGGCCGAAGCACCTGAACATCGAGCTCACGCGAGCCAAGTTCGAGCAGCTAATCCATCCCATTCTTGAAAAGCTAAAGATACCTACAACCCTTGCGATGAAGGACGCAAAGATAACATCCAAGGACATTGACAAGGTAATCCTGGTGGGCGGAAGCACGAGAATGCCATCAGTGCAGCACCTGGTCAGGGAAATCACTGGCAAGGAAGGAGAGAAAACAGTTAATCCTGATGAGGTCGTAGCCCTTGGAGCAGCAGTGCAGGCAGGCATCCTAGGCGGCGAAGTAAAGGATATTCTGTTGCTAGATGTCACGCCGCTCAGCCTAGGCATTGAGACTCTCGGCGGAGTCTTCACCAAGCTCATCGACAGGAACACCACCATCCCAGTCAAGAAGAGCCAAGTATTCAGCACTGCGAGCGACGGGCAAACCGCAGTCACCATCCGTGTCTTCCAGGGCGAGAGGAGCATGGCAGCTGATAACAAGCTGCTCGGCCAGTTCGACCTGGTAGGGATTCCTCCGGCGCCAAGAGGCATACCTCAGATAGAGGTGAGCTTTGACATCGACGCCAACGGCATTGTGCACGTCAGCGCAAAAGACCTCGGCACTGGAAGGGAGCAGAGCGTCAAGATAACAGCCACGACCAACCTGGCAGAGCACGAGATTGAGAAGATGAGAAAGGATGCTGAGCAGTACTCTGAAGAGGACAGGAAGAGAAGAGAGGAAGTGGAGACTATCAATTCAGCAGACACCTTGATTTACACCTCAGAAAGGTTGTTCAAGGATTTCGAAGGCAAGGTCAGCAATAAGCAACTGGACGAAGTAAAGAAGGAGATTGAGGAGCTCAAGAAGCTCATGGAACCTGAGAAGAAAGACGCACCTACCATCAAGAAGAAGATGGAGAAGATAAACCAGAAAATCCAGGAGCTAAGCACAGAGATGTACAGAAAGGTTGCTGAAGAGCAGGCGAGAAAGCAGCAAGGAGACGCAGGAGGAGCAGGCCATGGCGGAGGGCAAGATTATGGAGCAGCCCCTGAGACAGAAGGAGAAAGCCCTGATGAAAGCGATGAAGGAGGCAGCTCTGCCAGCGCAGACGGCGATGATGTTGTTGACGCGGAATTTGAAGAAGTGAAAGATGACGACTCTAACAAAAATCATCGAAAAAAGAAATGATGAAAGGAATGATAAGGAAATCTGAAGAGGCGAATAAGTAAATTATTTAAACTTTAATTTTTATTTTAAGTTATGAATGCTCTGGAACATCAGGAATGACTATTTGCGCGTTTGCATGGATACTTATTATGATGCAAAGGATGCTTTTATAAAAAATCACCCAAATCTTGATGATGCCCTGCAGAACGCTGAAAGGTTCCTAGGTGAGTTGCCAGAAGCCAAGGCTTTCCTATCAACGCAAAAAGATTTTTGGCATAAGCTTTCGCTAATAGGTCTTCACAGGCAAAATCGTTTTGGCTCCCATTTTGAGAACGCTGGATATTTCCTCTACCAAGTTGAGGCAAATAATGACAAACAGAAAGATTTGCTTTATGATTTGAGCGAGTATTACGAAATAGCAAGGAAGGTGGGGACCGGCGGAGAGGCTGTGAGCGAGTTCATCAGGCAAAAGGGGCACAACATCAGCTGGATAGAGGAGACTGCCCATGACCAAAGCTTCCTTAGCAATTACCGGAAAAATGCTGAGCTTTACTGGCTTATGTATGCGGGGCTCTGGCCCCATCGCATCCCTCCAGAAGATGCAAAGACAGGCAAGATGTTTTATTCTGGGGTTTCAGATTTCATGCTGTGCATGATTGATGGCATTTCGCAAATAGAGGAAATGGTCACGCAGCAAAGAAAACTAAGAATAAACTGACTAAAAGAATAAGTTCAAGATAAGTTTAATCTTTCTGTTAAAAAGTAAGATATAACTACCGTAAGATTTAAAACAAACAACGTAAAACTCAAATCAACCAAATGGCAGACAAGGACTATTACAAAATACTGGGTGTAGACAAGAGCGCATCCAAGGAAGAAATCAAGAAATCTTACAAGAAGCTGGCCAAGAAGTATCACCCTGACCTGAACAAGGAGCAGGGAGCTGCTGAGAAGTTCAAGGAGCTTAATGAGGCTGCTTCTGTGCTGGGCGATGATGAGAAGAGAAAGCAGTACGACCAGTTCGGCCCAGAGGCATTCAAGTACGGGACAGGCGCAGGCCCAGGTGCAGGAGGATTCGGAGGAGACTTCTCAGGATTTGACTTCTCTGGCTTTGGCTTTGACAGGTTTGACTTTGACAGCATATTCGACACGTTCTTCTCAGGAGGAGCATTCGGAGGAAGAGGAGGAGGCGGAAGGAGCAGCTTCAGAAGGGCAAGCAGGAGCGGCGGAAGAGACCTGGTGTATGAACTCAGCATCACACTTGAGGAAGCAGCCAATGGCGTGAAGAAAAAGATAAAAGTGACCAAGAATGATGAGTGCAGAGAATGCGACGGCAAAGGCGGGCATGATGAAGTCACCTGTCCTGATTGCAGAGGCACAGGAGCCTATCGTGAAACCAAGAGGACTGCTTTCGGGCTTTTCCAGACCACCACGACTTGCAGGGCTTGCAACGGAACAGGCGAGGTCTTCAGGGAGATGTGCGTTGGCTGTGACGGGAGCGGCAGGATTAGGAAAACCAAGACAATTGAAGTTGACATCCCCGCAGGCATAATGGACAATGCAAAGCTAAGGGTGAATGGCGAAGGCGAAGCAGGCTATAGAGGCGGAAGAAGCGGTGACTTGTACCTGCTGGTTCATGTCGAGCCTCATGATATTTTTGAAAGGCACGGAGATGACTTGTTCATCGAGCAGAAGATTAGCTTTGCAACAGCAGCACTCGGTGGAAAGGTAGAGATACCCACCCTGGACGGAGAGGCAGAGCTCAAGATCCCCGCAGGGACCCAGCCAGGGACTGTGCTAAGGATGAAAGGCAAGGGCATAAGGCACCTGCACAGCTACGGCAGAGGCGACGAGCTGGTAAAGATTAATGTTGAAGTCCCCACTCACCTGACCAGGGAACAGGAAAGGATTCTCAAGGAATTTGAAGGGAAGTCGAGATAAAACAAAGCAAAGCAAGTCACACCCAGTTTATAACTATTCTTTAGTGGTTAAATAATCAAAAGCTTTATATATTTATGCTGTGTTTCTCACCTATAAAAGCTTTAATGCTAGATGCTAAAAACATTTGGGGGTATTCAAAATGTCAGAAAAGAAAAAGGATTTGATAACGCAAGTGATTGTGGGCGAAGGCCAGAGCCTGGGAGCGGCACAGGAAGATCTTGAAACCAAAATCGAAAGCGTTGGGAACGCAATGAAGCAAGACCTGAGCCAGCTCAAGCCAGAAATAAAGTACATCGTAACTGTTTATGCCAAGGAAAAGAAAATCCCGGTCACAGTAACTGCCAGCCAATACAAAGAAGCAAAGGAGATCGCGGAGAAAGCACTAGGCAGCCCGCTTACAACAGACCTGAAGCAGCTTGTCAAAATCGAGCACACTTACCATATAGAGAAGGAAGTTGTGCAAGAAGCTAAAACCAAGGGAAAAGGCTCTCCTGCCGGGCCAAGAGATAAAGCATTCAGCGGAAGCGGAAGCTATTCCTTGCCAGGCTCAAGATACCGAGGATAAGAAAGCAACTGCAAAATTCTTAAAATTCTTATTTTTAATATTTTTAAAAATCATACCTTTGCACTGATTAATTAATTATGGTTTTAAAAATGACAGAAGCCTCAATTAGAGGAGAAACACTCCAAAGCGGAACTGAGAATCTAGAAGATAAAATCATCATTGTAGAAGCTCAGATAAAAGCCTTGCTCCCGGAGTTCATCGTGCCTCCAGAAACCACGGCTTGGGCCAAGAAAGTTGCTGAGAAGCTCAAAAGAAGATGCAAGGAAAACAAGGGACTTCTCGCCCAGGCAGTATATGAAAGCAAAGACCATGCACCAAGATGGAACAAATGGAGTTATGGATTTGAAGAGGCACTCAAAACAGGCAACTATGCTCCCTTTCCTCACGAAATAAAAAAGAAAATCCAATGTTTCAGCTTTGCAGTAGCTCAGTATTTTCTTGCCAGGGAACTGGGGCTCAATCCGAAAATAAAAAACGCAATCGGCATCAGAGTCAAGTCTCTTGACAACGGAAGCATTGACAGGCACTGGAAAGGCGATCATTGTCTCGTTGAAGTCAATACAGGCGGGAAGCAGCCTGTTCTCATAGATTCCCTGCTTTCCCTTTACGGGCCGGTGACATATCATCCTCACAAGTTCAGGCTGAAAGAGAGCGAAACTACCAAATATATGGGTGCTACATTCGATTGCCTGATTGAATATACAGAACAGGAATTGCTGAAAAAGATAAACTATTTGCGGACGCCAACAGGAAGCATAGAGATGCTGAAAACAAGCGAGGTAATCACCAGCAGGAAGGGTGAGAAAAGTGCCATAAAATATAATCCATCCCTGAACGAGGTAGAAATACAGCTAAGGACAACAGATTTGTTTGAATACCGGGCTAAAATGCCTACAAACATGGGATACAACACTCATCTAAAGCTTGACCAGAAGGCAAGAATCCAAGAATCAGAATTAACCCTGTGCTTTTATGATGAGGACAAATGGGACAGCCTGGATGGCGGAGTCATTATCGATTCTCTCTGCTTGGATTGCTCCCTGACATATGCTACAATGGCAGGCAGCCAGCAAAGAGAGTGGAGAGAGCAAAAAGCAAAGAAGGCAAATAATAAGAAGGGCAACAAGAAACAGAATGACAAAACCAAAAGAGACAAACCTAAAGAAAAACTCAAGCTTTCAGATATGCTTAAGCATTTCTACCGGCACAACATAAGCATAAAAAATCTTGAGGACGGCATTAAAACTTTAGGCCAAAAAAACATTGATGAGCCAATCAAAACGCAAATCAGCTGGGCAGCAGAGCGCCTCAAGGTGCTGTATTCATTGTTCTTAAAACGTGAAGATAGAAAAAAAACACTAGGGCTAGGTGAAGGTTTGCTCAATACGCCTCAAAAAGACACGAAAGAAGTGGAAAGCTTCATGAAAGCAGACGTGATAATCGAGGCTTATAACGAGTACTGGGAAAAGCTAGCTAATGCTATCAGAGAAGGTAAAGACCATGATGGCTTCCTTTACAGCGAGAAAGCTCGGCACAAGGTTTTTTTTAAGGAGTTTGATAAGGCTAATGCCGTTTATGTTAAGAGAATACTCCCTCTCATTGAAAAAGAGTTCCTTACAGAATGCGGGTTTAAAAAAATCCAGGGAATAAGCTCTCGAAAGAGAAATGCCTGCAGGCAGTACAAGCCATTGGAAAGTTTGGTGGGCGTTATCGGGGGTTTTCACAAAGAAAGGAGGGATGCGTATAACCTATTGACAGATGAGCAGATATTCCTCGAGGAGAAATTCCGAGGGCTCAAAGGCTTCAAGTCGGATTTCAAAAGCTTTTACAAAACGCTAGATAACGCAGAAAAGAATCCTACACGCAGCTTCATCGCATACGCCATCATAATTGATGATTTCTTAAGGAGCATATATGACAATTTCAAGGAAGCCATAACTCTGCCTAAATATGTGCCGCTGGTTCAAAAAAGGGTGCGGGCGTATCTCAGAGAGAAGAAACAAGAGGGGCTTGTTCATCAAGGCTGAAGCAAAAACCGGGTTGCTTTTCTGTTTCTACTTGATAATTGATATTATTCACTCCGGAATAGAAAAGTTTAAATATGACTTTCAAATTATTTAACCTAAATTAAAATAATCTTAAAGATAGAGGGTGGTTGAATATGAGAGTAAGCGCACTATTTGTTCTTATGACAGTGGCTGCCATGATATTAGCAGGCTGCCAGTTAGCAATGCCAGGACAAAATGTTACAAATGCTACGGGCCAGGGGATTGAAGCACCAATAACCATTGAGATTGGCGGCGAGCAACCCTCGACACCAGGGCAAGGAACAGAAGAGGCAAAGCCAGAGGAAGGCGTTATTATCAACAAAGTCGAAGGCGACCTCATCCAGCTGAGGCCAGAAGCAGTTGATCCTGACAAGGATGTGATAAAGTATTACTTCTCCAAGCCATTCAATGAGAACGGCAAGTGGCAGACCAAGGAAGGAGACGCGGGCAAGTACCTAGTCACAGTCACAGCCAGCGATGGCAAAGCCAACACCAGTCAGGACGTCATGATAATAGTCGCCAAGGCCAACAAGGCACCAGTGATTGAGTGCCCCAAGGAAGTTGTTGTCAAGGAAGGAGAACTGATCAAGCTTGACTGCAACATCTACGACCCTGAAGGTGAGAGCGTTATTGTGGAGTACTCTGGATTCATGAAATCCTCAACCTATCAGACCACCTATGACGATGCAGGCGATTACACAGTGCAGATAAAGGCCAAGGACAAGGAGAAAGAAACCGAGAGCACTGTTAACATTAAGATAGTCAACACCAACAGGGCTCCTGAAATTACCAGCATACCTGATGAGATAAAAGCAGTTGAGACTGAAGTGATAACCCTCACACCGCAGGTAGTCGACCCTGATGGGGACAAGGTAACAATAACCTTCTCAGAGCCATTTGATGCAAAGGGCGTGTGGAAGACTAAAGTCGGAGATGCAGGGACTGTGAAGGCAAGCGTTGTTGCTAGCGACGGCAAAGGCACGGCCAAGAAGGACTTCACAGTGCTAGTGGCGCAGAAGAACACCCCGCCAGTGCTTGAGAAGATAAATGATATCACAGTATCCGAGGGCGACACAATAAAGATACCAATACAAGCAACTGACAGGGAAGGAGACAAGCTTACCATCACAATAAAGGGATGGATGACAACAGACACCTACGTCACGACCTATGACGACGCAGGCAATTACACAGTCACTATCATCGTGAGCGACGGAGAGTTCGAGACCAAGCAGACCTTCAACGTAGTAGTGCTTGACAAGAACAGGGCGCCGGTCTTCAAGATACCTGCGTAATTCTAAATTATTTATTTTTTCATTTTTTAATTTATATTTGTAAATATCATCAGCTTAAATCAACAACCTCGCTTAATACTCAATTATGCTTTTTTGTAATCATTTGAAACTCAAAAAAGGTGATTAAGATAGAAAGACAGGTTATTATGAGGCCAAAATTTCTTGACGAGTCCATTACCATCGAACACATAGCGCTGGTTTATGAAACAGCGCACAGCCAAAAGATAAGCGTGGACAGGATGCTCTTGTTCTGGCCACACCATTTCGAATCATTTGAGCACGGCTATGATAATGGCTACAAGAAGCAAGGCACGCTCAGGTACAAGAAAGACCACATAAGAGTCCCTTTTGGGATGCAGCTGCCTGTGTTTGAGAGCCAGGAATTCAAGGAAGGCAAGCTCCCGAGAGGAATAGCCACTATTGAATACGTTGTAGCCTGCCCCCTAAATGCGATAACAGAGGAAGAGCTGCTCATGGACGGCTTTGAGAACAAAGAAGACCTGCTATGGCAGATGACTGAAATGGAAGGAAGGTATTATGCTGACCTAACACCCGATTCTATGGTGTCTTATTACAAGTTCAAAGACTATAACCCCAGGCCATCAAAAAAAGAGCTCATAAAAGTCTTGGAAGCGACACAGCCACCATGGGAGCCAAAGAATCCATAATTACAGAACTGAAGCTACGGCAAGTTACTAGTCTGGAAGAAATAGTAGCCAATAAATTATTCTTCATCGACACCAGCTATAACTCAGATAAAGAAGTGCCAGTGTACCCGGTAACAGAGCAAGCTAATCTCAGCCATAACCTTCTCAACCTTTACGGCACTCACTGGAGATACTTCATCGACGAGCAGCTTGAGCTACGCAAAGAAGACGGCGACACCCAAACCGTGCTTGACAACATCAGAGTAGGCAAAAAAGTGAGCAGATTCGCCCATTATGCCTTCACCCAGAAATACCTGGACGCAAAAAAAAGCCTCTGGATTTTCACACCCAAAACTCCTGGCTGGAAATATTACCAGGACATCATCATCCCAGCTTATATTGAGGACCAGCTTGAATATGATAGAATAAAGATGAAAGCTACAAATCCTCCTCAGAAATAACAGTTATCTTGTTCTTCTTAAGCAAAGCAGTGGTTATCCCGTCGCCCTTGACAATCCTGTCTGAGAATGTGCCGTCATGAATCTTGCCGCACCCGCAAGAAGGGCTCTTCTGCTTGAAAACAGCCTCTGTAATGCCGTACATCCTTGCGATGTTAAGCACTTCCTCAGCTCCCTTCCTGAACTGGGCAGTCACGTCCTCCTCTAAGTCAGTAATGACCTTGTCACCCCGTTGTTCTGCCGGACGCCTGGGCGTTGGCAATCCACCGAGCTGCTCAGGGCAAACAGGAAGCAAAACCTCTGACCTAGCCAGCTTGAGAACCTTCTCATCAGCCTTAGCCTGGCCATCAAACCTGCACTTCACCCCTAACAAGCAAGCGCTGCAAAGCTTCATAATAAAAACAAATAATTCCTGAACTTATTAAAACTTTCTTTTTTGCTTTTTACTTTTATCAATCGACCTCTTGTTTAGGCTAATTAATGCCAGCAAATAAACAGGGCCAATACAGATATAATATAGCTGGGCATACAAAGGCGCGTGCATCAATTTAAGGCCGAACAATCCAGGGTAATTACTGCTGAGTTGGACACCAAGAAGATTATAGCCTAAAAACTCGCAAAAAAGCAGAGCAATAATATAAAATATTACTGCTTTCACATATTTGAACGAGCCGAGCATATCATAAAAAGCTTTGAGCAGCACTAGCCCGGCTGTCCAGGCAAAGAACGAAAACAGGTTGAATCCTAAAATCGCAATATTCGTTTCTCTATAATTGTAAATGCCGCTAAAGCCCACCCAAATCGCAGATATGGCCGCAGCCAAAGCTATTTCCCGCCATCTCCTCTTGTCCAATAGGAAATAAGCCACCAGGAACAAGATGCTGAGAAGAACTATTACGTACTGCGCAATTATCACGCATATAGAAACATTTTTTAACTTATTAATGATTTCGATTTTCAGTGCCAGGATCGCGTAATTCGGTATCGCGGCAGTCTCGAACAGGTTTTCGAGTCAACTGCTTCCGCAAGGAGTTGCAGGTTCAAATCCTGCTCCTGGCGCTAAATTTTTCATTGCTCAAGAAATGCATATGAAATCATCAGGCTCTCAGTTGTAGTGAATATTTCAGTTTCCCTGAAGAGCTTGACCATTGCTAGAGCAGTCTCGTCTGATTTTGCACGCCGGGTAAGGGCGGATGAATTGAGCTCGTAGAATGTAGGAAACAGCTATGCTACCAACTCCTGCTGCTAGGTACTTGAGGAATTCTTTTCTTTTCATCTTTTTCTGTCGTGCTTGGCTTGCTCAATATGCTTTATTAGCTCTTCTATGCCTTTTTTTCTCTCATCCTCTTTCCCCTCAATAATGGATTTAAGCTTTGAATCATCATAGTCAAATTCATTGATGCCAGAGAATTTTAAGTAAATCTTTTTCTGTGGCTTTCCTTTTGTCACCTGCTTTGCCTCTTCAAGCAGTTCAGGGCTGTTGCTGACATTGTACTCGGGCGGATACCAGATAACCGCACTGTGCTTGAAGAGCACAATCTGTTGCTCAGGGACATAGAAGCATTCATCAGTGTAGCTAAAAGATGGGGTTATCAGGTTATCTTTTTCCTTTGTGTAATGGACTACTTTCATTTTCCTGAGAAAAGAAATCGTACAAAGTTTATAAAACTAACCGAAAAATCAGAAAAATTTATCACTTCACCGTGGTTAAATAACGAAATATTTTTAAAGGGTTTTGTGCTCTTCTCAAAAGAATGATAAAAAAACCACGCGACTATGCAGTCATACTTAGCGGAGGAGAAGGAACTAGGTTGTACTCTCTCACAGCAAGGAGGGCAAAGCCAGCAGTGCCCATAATGGGACAGTACAGGATGATAGACTTTCCCATGTCAAACTGCAAGAAATCAAACATTGACTTCATTGACATTCTCGTCCAGTATCAACCAGACTCTCTTCAAAGGCACCTGAATGCAGGAACGCCATGGGGCTACTCTAGCATGAACCTGAACATTTATGGGATGAAACAGACCAGGGAAGATGGAGTTGTAACCTTCGGCGGGACTGCAGATGCAGTCCATGCAAACATGCACAGGATACAAGACAAGGACCCTGCTATCGTGCTTATCCTCTCAGGAGATCATGTTTACGACCAGAATTACAGGGATTCGATTGACGAGCACATTGCCAGAGGCTCAAACCTAACCATATACACTCAGGTAAAGCCCTTGACAGAGGCACGAAACTTCGGGGTTCTTCGAGTCAACAGTGCAGGCAGGATTATTGATTTTGAGGAAAAACCGCAGGAACCTGCAAGGATTCAGGATTTCAAGCTCGACAGCAAAGCCAAGGAACGCTTAGGAATTAAAGAGCAGAAAGACATCTGCCTGGTATCTATGGGAATATATATCTTCTCACCCCAAAGATTATATGAACAGCTAGGCGTAGGTGGGCTTGATTTTGGCAAGCACATAATCCCTCGGATGGTCGCGGACAAGAAAGAAGAAGTCCACGCCTATGTTTTCAACGGCTATTGGGAAGATGTGGGAAGGCTGGACAAGCTCATTGATGCTAATTTTTATTCCATCAACCACCCTGATGAAGTTTTCAGCCCATACTTAATCACCAACATGAGAAACCTTCCCGGCGCAGTTGTAAAGGGCGAATTAAGGAATTCAATAATCTCCCCTGGTTGTGTTATTGAAGAGGGCGCTATTGTTGAGGGCAGCATACTCGGCTACCAGACTATTGTCAGGACAGGAGCGACTGTGAAGAACTGCATCATCCACGGCGGCGACAGGCACGAGACTGATGCCAGCGGAGATATTATTAAGCATCATAGGCACTATCAATCCATAATCGGAAGAGATGCCTTCCTGCAATATGTGCTCTTAGACAGAAACATCCATGTTGAGGATGCAAAAGAAGGAAAAAATGTCAGGTTAATTGGCAAGCAGAACCCTGAGAAGATTGAAAAAGCTCTTGAAAGCATAGGCTTGGAGCGGAATAATGAGGAGCACCCCTATGGCCTGTTCAACATTACAGACACTGGCTTTATCGTGGTTGGCAAACCACTATACAACAAAGAACTTCTATTCAAGGCAGGGTTTCAATTATAGGAAAATATAAAGTAGAAATCAGGTCATAAAAGAAAACCTAAAGCACATAGCTTATTCCTTTTTTCATAACCTGGACAGTGCTTGCCTTGTAGCCTGCTTCGATGAGCTTCTTCCTGAGGGCTTCGCAAGCGTCTTTTTCGCCGTGCTTTATGTAGATGCCCTTGAACTGCTCGCCCTTTGCAGGGTCTCTTATGTTCCTTAAGTGGGCGATGGTTTCCTTGCAGTCAGCATGCCCGCTCAATCCACCCATCCTCCTGACATCAGCTTTCATCTCAACCGGACCGTCTGTGAAGGGTATTGTTTTTTCCCTGCGCTCTATCAAGTCCATTCTTGTACCTGGAGAAGCATAGCCTGTCTTTAAGATGATGTTCTTAGGCTCAGAGATGGTCTTTTCCAGCACCCCGGCGACTCTGCCATAATCACCCATTCCTGAGGATGCTATGATTGCGCAAGGCGCATATTTGGAAGGGTTTGCCAACAGGTCCCTGGTCTGGGCAAAGGTCCTGTGATAGACGAGCTTGTCAAAATGGAACATGTTGCTGTCCTTGTTAGCCAGGATTTTTCGTGCAGTCTCGTCCAGGCAGTCCTGATGGTCAATCATCATTTTTATTACATCCACTGCTGAAGGGCTGCTTACAATAATCTTGAAGTCTTTTGGCAGCCTGCCGTGCTCATTCAGGTTGTAGATGAAATTCATGAGCACCTGGGTTCTCATGATGCTGAATGCCGGAGCCACGAGTACGCTCTGGTTCTTTGCAGTGTCTTTTATAGCCTGTTCCAGCGTCCTTATCGAGTCCTCGAGGGGCTTGTGCTCTCTATCGCCATATGTCGCTTCTATCACGACATAGTCAATGTCCTTGGGAAAGTCTGTGTGCGGATATTCTGCAATGGGTATGTCTGCAACAGGGTGGTTGGCTAGCTTGTAGTCTGTCCTTCCCAGGTCATAGGTTGTGAGTAGCTTGGTCTTCTGGCCTTTGTGATTAATGTTAAATAGTATTTGCGCAGCGCCGGGTATATGGCCTGCTTCAAAGAAGGTGAATTCAATCCCGTCTGCCAACTTGACTGGTGTTTCATAAGGTATGCCGCGATGGGATTCATCCTGTGATTGGAACAGCTTCATAAAATTAAGAACATCATCATTAGAATACTCGGATTTTTTGAAAGGTATCCATCTGTCTGTGCCAGGTATCTTCTTTCCCTTCACCATATTATTATAGCTGAAGACGCTCTTCACGGTCTGGTTGTTCTGGATGTAGACAAGGTCGGCTGTGCAGGGCGTGGCGAACACAGGCCCTTTGAACCCGGATTTAGCCAATAAGAGCGACTGCCCCATGTGGTCGCCGTGGCCGTGGGTTAGGGCTAGATAGTCAATAAGGCTGGCATCAAATGGCAGGGCTTGCTTGTCTTCTGCCGCTACATAGCTGCTGCCAATGTCAATAAGCGCTCGCTTGTTTCCGATTCTAAGAATAAGCTTTGAGCCAGGCACTTTCTGTGCAGCTCCGTGCTCTGTTACTGTTACCTGGTCTTCAGTCCCCATAATATATATAGGATGAATCATTTATTTATAAATCTTTTGTTCTGTAACTACTACCGGGTGTTTACATAATGCACCTTTGGGAACTTGAACCCAAACCCTTGGCGTGGCAGCCACATTCTAAATTAGCCAATCCGGTTCGCAGCATTTTCCAGTCTGGAAAACCGCGAAAACCCAATTTTTAATTTTGACAGGCAGGGCTGAAGAAGGATTCTGATTAGGGCCAGATAAGGAACATCATCTTGGCGGCGTGAGCTTCGAGCGAAGAGCTCGGAAAACATTCCGGTTTGCCGGAAAAACCCATTTTCTTTTCTTTGACTGAAAATGCATAATTCGCCATTTTCCGGAGTTTTTCCGCTAAAAATCGAAACATTTATAAATAATTTCCTTCACCACAGTAACTACTAAACAGTAAAAATATTATTAATCAATAATAAAAAGTTTTGGGGGTTTTGATCAAAATGCAATATTCCAACCTATTGAAAGGGTTTATCGAGGAGCTTGATGATTGCTATGTGCTTATGAAGAAGAAGCAGGAAGACAACAAGCTAGAGGTCGAGTACGTCTTCAAGGACCTACAGGATCAAAGACTCGGCTCAATAAAAGAAGTGATGGATGACATCACCCAGCTCATAGACGAGAGGAAGAAGCTCAGGGACGAGATATTCAATGACCTGGACAACCTTATCTTGAAGATAAACAATTTTCTCACAGAGCAAAAAGACCAATTGAAGCCAGAAGAGATGGTGAACCTCAAGAGAAAAATCGTTGAGGTTGAGGAAACCAAGACCCAGGAAAAGCTCAACTCGTGGAGAGACGTTTCTGCTTTGAAGAAAGAGTTCAGAGAACACCTTAAGGAATTCAAGGACAAGAAAGACGGGTTCAAAGTGCTCGAAAGCATGGTGGATTTCTAGAAAGGTAAAAAAAGAGGCTGGAAAATGATGCAAAACATCACAACAATCGAGGAGATGAGCAGGAAGCTGCAGCCCATCCTGGGCTCAAAAATTGACAAGCTCTACATGAATTACGCCTTCACTGACGATATTGACAAGAAGAAAGACATCGCCAACTTCATCTACGCACTCTACTTGAAATACGTGAGCCACGCAGTGCTCAAAGACCAGATTCTCTTAGAGCCTCCGAGAAAGGAGCTCATGAAAGGAGACTATCCTCTGGGAATCATAAGCTATGCTGGCAATGACCTGCATGCCTTCAGCCTGAGAGAGCAAGATTGGCAAAGGCACGTGTGCATCACAGGAATGAGCGGCTCTGGAAAAACCACGCTAGCTTATCAAATCATAAGGAATTTCATAGTCAAAAACAAGCCGTTCCTCATAATGGACTGGAAGAAAAGCTTCAGGCCGCTAATGCTGATAGACGACGAGATGCTGCTCTTCACAGTCGGAAACGAGACCATAAGCAATGGCTTCAAGGTCAACATCAACAGGCCTCCAAAAGGAGTGCCGCCCAAGGAATGGATTAGCATCCTAACCGACGTGATCCTGGAAAGCTTTAATGCAAGCCATGGCACCGCTAAGGTAATCGCGGAAACTCTTGACCATGCATTCAAGGACTTCAAGGTCTACCAGGGAAGCGAAAACTACCCCACATGGTTCCAGATATATGACCGGCTGCTGCAGAAAGAAAACGAGAGCAGGCAGAACCGGAGAGAGACAGAATGGCTGACAAGCGCTGTGAGGATAGGGCACATGCTCACCTTCGGAGACTTCGGCAAGAGCCTTTGCACCAAGGGGAATGACGAGATGAGCGTCGAGGAGCTGCTCGAGAAAAAAATCATTTTCGAATTATACTCACTGAATACTGTGCAGAAGAAATTCTTCTGCGAGTACCTGCTCACCTATGTTTACAAATTGAAAAAGAACCTTAACATGGTTTCAGACGTGTTCAAGCATGCAATAATTGTCGACGAAGCCCACAACATCTTCCTAAGGGACAGACCAACCTTCATGAGGGAAACCGTGACTGACATGGTTTACAGGGAGATGAGAGAGTACGGGGAAAGCCTTATCTGCATGGACCAGCACATCTCAAAACTATCTGAGACTGTGGTCGGCAACAGCGCTTGCATAATCGCTTTCCAGCAGATACTGCCTGGAGATGTCGAAGTCATAAGCACCATGACCCAGCTCAGGGACAAGAGGAATTATTTCTCAATGCTCGACATAGGACAAGCCATTGTCAGGCTCGCCGAGAGATACAATGACCCCTTCATGATAAAAGTTCCTTACATACAATTGAAAAAAGAAAACGTGAGCAACGAATACGTCATCGACAAGATGAGAAAGTTCATGAAAGAATACAAGCTAAGGAAAGCTGTAGAGTTCAGCTCTGAGGAAAGCGCTCTTGATGACATGGAAGTCATGCGAGGAATATATTTCCAGAGCGGCGTTAACACCACTGCTGCTGAGCTGAAGAAGATTCATGTTGACGAAGAGCCCAAAACACTAAAAGAACTCATAACAAATAAGAGTAAGGTCACTGACGATGAGAAAGCCTTTTTGGAGCTAATAAGTAAAGAGGAGCTAAGCGTGAGCCAGGCTTACAAGAAACTCGGCCTCAGCGCGAGAAAAGGCAACCAGGTAAAAGACTCATTGATAAGCAAGCAGCTCATCAAGGTGAAAGAGGAGAAGCACGAGAAAGGATGGAGGAAAATGCTCATGCCCGCTATAGAAATCGGCGTGGCAGCCTAAACATTACACATCACCAAATCAATTCATATTCACAAAATCACAAAAAAACAAAACACAACAGCACAAACCAAAACACAAAACAAATATGACAAACCCATAGCGGATTGCCATACAGCAAACCCAACCCAGCTTCAAAGTTGAGAATTTCCATTTGCCCACTTGAAACTGATTTTTCAACACAGAACAAGCGGAAAACCCTCAACCACAAAAGCAAGGATACGCCTGGAAAACCCGGAAAAGCCTAATTTCGTCGATTCTAGCGTCATTCCAAGTTGGACATCCTGATAGTTCTAACTAGATTTAAAACCCGCAAAATACCTGATTCTTCACGGATAAACCCGGAAACTCTTGAAAAACGTGATTTGAGATTTTCTTTCTTCGATATCCTAAGATATCTTACCCATAAATCAAATCTTAAAATTCAAAAAAAAGGAGTGGCCATGTTTGACTTCAGCTTTATCGGCTGGAACATTAAGACTCTTTTTTCTGCCTTAATCATCCTCATCACCATTGGTCAGGCTTGGAGCTTGAACGAACAGGCTAAGACCATCAAAATCAAGGAATCTGGGCGTTCAGCATCCTTGTTCATGTTCACTGCTTCTGTCTTCTTCTTCATAACAGCAACCATCTACGGCTTCAAGATTCATAATTTGATCGTGGCTGCCACAGCTACTGTTCTCTGCTACATGCACATCCCGCCCGTGCTTAACCTGCTCAAGTACAAGAAGATGAGCAAGCTCGAACACTTCGGCACTTCCCTTTTCATCATCGGCACCATCGCTACTTTCATTGCTTCCGAGAAGGAAGTCGGCATCATCTACAGCTTCGTCTCCTTCATGACAGCCATTCCTCTCATGCACCAAATGTATACTTTGTGGAAGGAGAAGAATCCTGGTGTACTCGAGCCCAAGATGCTCATCACTTTCATTTTCACCTCCTCTATCTGGTTGGTGTACGCGTTCGTCCTTGATGCTGGCGCATTAAAGTTCTCAGGAGTGCTCTTCACATCCATAAGGTTCTCCATGTTCTTCTTGTGGTATTATTACAAGACCAAAGCTGCGGCAGAAATTAGCCGGGCATATTGACATATCAAGAAAAAGTAAAGAAGGCTTTCGTTATCCGATGTCCCAAGATATCTTACCCATAAATAAAATCTTAAAATCTACAAAAAGGAGAATAATCGTGACTCAAGTTTTACTTTTTCCAATGGATGAGCTTTTTATTTTCCCTAGTTCCCAGCTCATGGCCTTCTCGCAGCCAAAAGAAGAAAAAAATGAGGAGAAAAAAAAATCAAGTAAGCTAAAGATTGAGGATATCTACAGCGAACGGGAACCTGTGTGGCGTCGGCTTAGAAAAAAAGGAAAGCTGCCTTGGCTTAGCCTGAACAGAGTTGTGACCAGCACCCGCCTGTGCAGGTACTGCCGGCAGAGCAACGAGTTCGTCTACGTCGGGCCTTATTATCACTGCGACAGCAGCTTTCACACCTTTATCTGCACCAGCTGCCACTTCAGGATGATATATCCCGAAATGGATACTTGGAAGATGCAGTCAGAGTTCATATCGTACTACAATAAGCACACCACGGCGATAAATTTGAAGAAAGAAATGAAAGCTCCTGCCACCAAGCCCGAGCCTGTTGTTCGCAGCAATCGCCGCAAAATCAATATCATCGTAAGATTTCCAAGAAGAAAAGAGAAGAAATCCAAGGCAGAGCAGGTCAAGGAGCAGCCCCGGGTCGAGGATGTCAAGGTAAACCCCGAACTCAAGCCCGAGGTCAAAATAGAGGAGAAGCCACAGCCTGTCGTTGAGGTAAAAGCTGAAGAAGGACATTCTGAGGCAGCAGCAGAGGTTCAAGTCCAAATAGGTAATCTTTTCTCTGAGTTCAGGAGCAAGAAGCAGCTCAAACGCGAAGCCAAGATCAAAGCCAGGCAGGAGAAACAGGAGCTGGAAAAACTGAAGAAGCGCGAAAAAATCAGGAAGAAAATCCTGAAGCAGAGGGAAGATGAGAAGAAGAAGGTGCAAAAGAAGAGGATGCGGGATGAGAAAAAGTTCAAGAAATACGAGCAGGGCGCCAAGGATATCTTTTACCGGATACGCTAAGCCGTTTCTTAATAGATTAATAGATAAAATCTGGATGAAAGAAAAGGAGAGAAACATGTCTTACAATTCTTCGGAAGAGCAACAGCAAGAGGAGAAGAACAACCGACTCAGCTACAAGTTGAAGGCGATTCTTTCTTTCATCGCCGCTCTTATTATCCTCGGAATCCTGGTTTTTTAAGGAGGATGGAAACATGAATTCCACGAATCAGGCTCAGGTTTTGTTTTTAGTGACTTTTGAGTTAGTGGCTTTTGTCCTTGTGGTCGCGGCAGGCGTGATTCTCTGGCTGTTCTTTCGTCACCAGAAAAGGGCCCAAAAGAGGAAAGAACAATTGCCCACACCATTGCCAAGCGACTTGAAAGAAGAGAGCAAGCCACGCACCCTGGACGAACTCATCAGCGAGATGGAAGTCAAGAAGCACTACGCTTACTTCCCTGGCTGGCTGAGCATGGACGAGCTTGACCTGCTCTGGGAGGCTGGCTTCAAGCTCATCTACGTTGAGGGCAATGGCGAAGGCTACATCTTCGAAATCACAAAGAAGGAAGGAGGGTGAGAAATGAAAATCTTTGTTGGATGCATTCTTGTGCTGATTGGTCTGGCTTTCATTTACGGAGGCGTCTGGCTCGTCAGGCTTCCTGAAAGCCAGAAGGAGAGCAAACAGACCCGCGCTTTGGCAATCCTCTTCACAAGCTTTATGGGATGCATCTCCATTGCGATGGGAATTCTCAAGTTCATCGGAAAATTCTGAAGGAGCAAAATAATGCGAGAGTTCAAGCCCATCAGCGTCTATTTCATGCCGGATGGTTTGCAGGCAGTGGTCTTCCTTTATCCTGAAGACGGAGTCAAGGGCAACGAAGACTTGCTGACAATCGTTATCGGCTTTTTCGAGGGAACCTTTCTGCTCACGCACCTGTACAAAGAAACTCCTCCCCGGCCGATGACGCACCAGCTCATCATCAACATCATGAAGCAGTTCGGAGCCAACATCGCGAAAGTCGTGATCACTGGCCTCAAGAATGGCATCTTCTACTCCAACATCCATTGCGCTTTTCAAGGCCAACAGCACGTCCTGGACTCGCGGCCGAGCGATGCCATGGTCCTTGCAGCTATCACCGGCGCGCCCATCTACATCGAGGAGGAAGTCATCAGGAAGCACAAGAATCATGTGCAGTTCGGCCGCTTGGATGAAGTTCTTAAGGAGATTGACCCGGCGAAGATGCCCAAGATGTGACTATGCAGAGAGGCCAAAACTCCTCTCGGTGACATATCATCAGAAAAATCACAGGAGGGTTTCATGAAGATGAAGAAAGGTTTCACTTTGATTGAGCTTCTTGTCGTCCTGGCAGTCGTCGGCTTGCTCGTTTTCGCAGTAATCCACCTGGTGAGCAACAGCAAGCCGTCCAAGCAGGAATGGTCCGCCAGCTTCTCGCCTGAGGAATATTACAACACCTTAATCCAGGCTTCTTCGCTGAACATCACTTATAAGTTTCTTACCTTGACGCATCAGGCGCGGCTCATCGTGGAAGGTCAGGACTTTGGAGAATTAGTGGCGAGCTTACTCACCTGGGGCTCTGAGTATAAGATGTGGGCCGGGAGAAAAAACCAGGGCATTATGTTCTGCAGGGTCAAGGCAAAGGCTCTCAGCTGGACCACGGATGCTTCTATTTATGACGGCCAGGAGAACCTCGTCGCCAAGATCATTGCCAAGTTCATCAGCAGGAACCTGGTCGGCACAGAGTTCAGGATCTTTGATGCGCAAGGGCGCCAAATCGGCCACTCGGAATCCATCGAGATGCCCTTCTCCAAGTTCAGGCTGAAAATCTATGATAACCAGAGCTCGGAAGTCGCATCCATCGAGACCGCCAGCGTGCTTCAGTTCAATACGCAGATGCGCGTCGAGTTCAGGAAGTATCACAACGACCCGAACTGGAAGCGCATCGTCCTAGCCATCGTAGCCCTGGAAGAAGAAGCCCGGAGCAAAAACGATGACGATGATGATGACGACTCTTCAACAACCTGAATAATCCTGGCAACAGGGTTTTATCATAAATAAAAAAAGCCTTGGATGAGAGGAGAGGAAATTGAAAAACAAAAAGGGTCTTTTGGAGTTCGTGGAAGCAGGCCATCCGGGATTTACTGTTCCAATCCCCGACGGCGCTCCTGAAGAGCTCGAAGTCCGCCTCGAAGACCTCGAAGAGGAGTGCCCGCACGAGTTCAGCCTGAGGAGCATCTGCAACTTCCTGGACGGCAAGCTAAGCCTAACTAATGAGAAGGTCATGAAGCAACAAATTAATTCCTGCGAAGAATGCAAGGAAGAGGCTCGGCGCTTGACTGTGCTGGAAGGCAGAGAGGACGAGCTATTCAAGAAGATGGGCTGGGAATAATTCAAAATCAGAAGGAGAAAAGAAAATGATGTGCAAAGAGCTTGGGTGCGATGGCGTCATTGACGAAACCGTTCCTGTTTCTCTTCAAGTAAGCTGCACCTCACTCGTCCCGTACAAGGATGCCTTTGCCTGCAAAAAGTGTGGACGCCTGCACTGGGAGAATGGCATTCCTGTATTCAATCGCAGAAGCGAAAAAACCTATCTTATCAACGGGAAAATTGAGTACGTCGACTGAACTATCCTTACAAGGCGCCTTGTTACTTGACAGATTCCTGCAGAGCTTTAACAAGGCGTCTTCCCCCCTTGAAAATAATAATGGGTTAAAAACCTATCACATACGTTTTCTCCCAACAGCCTTTGAGGGAAGGTTTTCGACGACAAAAACCTAAAACAAAAAAGGCACATCTCAAAGGAGGACTCTCTTGAAAGACTACAAAAAGGTTTTCATGGTTTTGGGCTACGTGGTCGCCTTCCTCGGCTTCACCGCGCTCTTCACCAACGACTGGCTCGTCGGCCTCATCCTCTTGCTGAGCTGCGGCGCCCTCGGCTTCGCTTTCACACCCTATAATAACCGGAAGTTCAAGGTGGCCGAGTTCCAGAAGCCGAAGAATGCATACGTCCTGTTCGGTGCTTTCCTCGTCCTGGCAAGCGCCTTCTGCCTGTTCGGGAAAGGGGGAGCGCAGCTGCAGGGCATGTTCATCCTCATCATCGGCGTGGTGCTCCTCTTCCTAAACACCGAGAAAGCTGATCCGTCCGATTTCGTTGAGTGAAACCCGGCCTTGCCAGGACACTCACACCTCAAGCAGTATCAATAAGGGAAAAGGAGGTTTCTGTGAAAAAAGTTTTTATCGGGCTTCGGCGCTTCGACATGGACAACTTGAGCACCAGGCTCCTTGTCTGGGTTGCGGTCTGCGCTTTTCTCTTCATCACCCTGGCCGTGTTCATGCTCATCTTCCCCCGCGTCATCCCCTTCGGGTTGTTCGAGCTGTGGAAGAACAACGATTTCGGCACGGTCTGGCTCGGCATCAAGAAGGTGTGGTGGATTTTCGTCTGGGGAGCAGGGCTCACTTCAATCCGCGCCTTCACCACTAGCAATGAGAAGACAGAGAATTATTTCGCCGAGAGCCTCTTTGCCGTGGACACTGGAAGGAGCCTGGTTGCTGGCTTGTTCGAGGAGATGTCCTTCAGGTGGCTCATCTTCTTCTGGGGAATTGTCGGCGCCAAGATTGGCAACTTCCTCTTGCTGGGCATACCTAAATGGCTCTACCTGAAACTCGTCGGCCCGGTTGTGAACTTCTTCACGTTCGGCAAGATTCACGGGCTCTTGTTTCACCCAGCAGGATGGTATGTGGGCTCAGCTCTCATCGCAGCAAATGCGAAGTTCAGGGACGGGCACAAGTACCTCGGCGCGTTCGGCTACTTCAATTCCTGGTTCTGCGGCTTCATCATGTTCTGGCTCATGTTCAGGTACGGCTTGCTCACAGCCATCACCATTCACGCGCTCTACGACTTCGTTATCTTCACGGTCATCTACGTCGACAGGGTCTTGGAAAGGTCTTTCTCAAAGGGAATAAGGAGGTAACATGATCATTTCCCTGAGAATCTTCAATCATTGGAGGAAGAAGAGCGGTGCAACCATCGGTGCAAGCCAATTCATCCCGCGCACGCACGAGGAAATCTGGAGAGAGAACATAAAGAGGTGTAAAAATACCCGATGGCTCTTCATCATCTTTATGCTTGGGCTCCTTGCTGTGTGGCTTGTTTTCATCCTCCTCTGGGGCCTGAGCAGCTGAACAAAACCGTTCACAAATCAAAATAAACAAAGGAGTGTATCTATTATGAGAAGCTTGCTTTTCTTCCTGGAAAACGACGAAGGAACACTGCCCGCTGAGTTCTTCATTCAAAAAGAAAGGAGAAAGCAAAGGCGGCAGATCAGGCAGTGCAAGGACAAGCTCAAGTTTCTCTTCAACAAATTCCAGAAGGAGGACGCATAAAAGAAGGTAGCAAAAAGAGCATTCTAGTCATCTTCGTCCCACTCATCATCCTTGCCGGCTTCTTGTTCTGCAAGAACTTCCGGATCAGAGCCAAGGAAGTAATTAAGATAAGCAAGAACAAGCAGCGGATGGAAGGAGTGGTGAAGAAGCGAGTGGTGGTCGAAAGGAAAAGGGGGAACCTATGATCAAATACCTCAAGGAGCTCATCGTGTTAGCCTACGCAGGGGCGATGATAACCTTGGTGGCCAAAGAACCTCATTCCCAGGTTGTCGCGCAAGCTCTTCATCGCGCTGCTCGTGCTCAACCTGCTCATCCTGCCACTGTTCTTCATCACCACGGACAAACTTCCACGCTGGGATTCATCCTGCTCATAGGCATCGGCATTATACTCTTTGTCGTATGGACTATGATTACGATGAAGAAACCCGAGCAAGGGCCAGGGCAACAAGAACCAAAAACCAATCCTAAAGGAGGGATCAATCATGACTGAAGACAAGAAGAATGTGGATCAAACCACAGGGCAAGGGCAACCGGAGAGCAAGCCTTTCGGCGAGCAAGTCGGCGAGGAGATGGAAGCGGTCGTCAAGGACGTCGTGGGCGAAGCCAAGAAGATCGCGACCAAGGAAAACGTCGACAAAGCCAAGGTCGCCGGCACCGAAGCAGCGAAGAAGGCTTACAACAAGGCCGACAGCCTCGCTGCCAAGGTCGCCGCCAAGCTCAAGGGCCTCTTCTCCAAGAAGGGCAACTAAGCCTCTTCCTATCGTCTCATCGGAAGAGCAAATCTTTTAGGGAAACAAAAGGAGGTTTCCATGAACAGCTTTCTTCACTTCCTTCACTTCGCGGGTTCTCTCATCGGCGCTTATCTCATCGGCAAGGGCTTCAAGAAGTACGACAAGAAGAGCGGCAAGTTCAGCTGGGGAGCAGCCATCATCGGCTTTTTCGCCACGGCCGTCGTGCTCTGGCTCGTCTTCGGCTGGCTTCTGCCTGGGGTCCTGATATTCATCGCCCACAACTGGGGCTGGATCCTGTTCATCCTGCTCGTCTTCTTCGGCTACCTGGTCTGGAAGCACTACAAGAAGAACCAGGCATCATAACCCCGGCCAGGATTCCCATCATCAGCGCCAATCCAAAGCCATCCATAAGAGAAAGGAGGTAAACATGAGTCTCTGGCTGGCTATTCTCTTGGCAGTCGTCGTCGGCTGGGCCTTTGGGAAAAAGGTGGTGGTGAAAGACGGGAGGAAGTTCTCGTGGCTCGCGTTCTTCGTCATCTTCTTCCTCCTGCTCGGCGGGTTCGAGTTCATCTTCGGGCTGGCAATTGGTGTTGCTGTTATCGGACTGATTATCACAATCCTCTTCTGGCCTGCTGCTCTCATCGCGCTGATCTACTGCTTGGTCAAGCTCGTGCAGAAGTCCAAGCAGCGAAACCCGCCACCCGTTGAACCCGAAGAGCCACCGTCCGAACCCACGCCTCCGCCACCCAAGCCTTGAAGTCCTAAGCCGACCTGAGGAAAGGGGCTGAAATCAAAAACTCAGTTTTTGGTTCAGAAACATGAGTTTCTGAAATCAATCAATCTAAAAAATTGAGAGATAGTAAGCTCCTTTCCTCCTCTTTTTTTTTTCCTTTGCAACGAAAACTAACAGAACCTTCTGTTTAATATAATAATATAAACATTATAAGAAATCTTAACAAAAAGGAGTTAGCCTTATGAATATCGTCAGGATTATCAAAATTTCTTTAAATGCTCTGGCTCGAAATAAGATGCGGACGTTCCTAACAGCGCTCGGCATCATCATTGGCGTCGGAGCAGTCATCTCCATGACCAGCATTGGCCAGGGAGCCAGGGCCAGTATTGCAGAGCGCTTTGAGTCCATGGGGACTAACCTGCTCTTTGTTAGCTCTGGCAGCAGGAGAATGGGCGGAGTGCAGACAGGCGCAGGTGGTTTCATTAATTTAAAAGAGGATGATGCCACGGCGATTGCAACTCAGTGCGATGCTGTGAGAGCAGTATCCCCTTCTGTCTCTGCAAGGGCACAGGTGATTTATGGCAACAAGAACTGGAACACCTCAATCCAGGGCGCTGGCGCAGCTTACACCGAGATAAGGGACTGGGTGGTTGAGGAAGGAGCCTTCTTTGATGAAAGCCAGGTAAAAATAGCAGCCAAGGTTTGCGTGCTCGGCCAGGCGACAAAGCAGAACCTCTTTGAAGAAGAAGACCCTATCGGAAAGATCATAAGAATCAAGATGATCCCTTTCAGAGTTATCGGAGTGCTGAAATTAAAGGGAGAATCAGGCGGATTCTTTAACCAGGACGACATGATTGTTGCGCCTTACACCACAGTCCAGAAACGACTCATGGGCGTTGACTACCTAAGCTCGATTGACGTCTCTGCTGTTTCAATGGCGCGCTCAGCAGAAGCCAAGCAGCAAATCGAGGAACTGCTCAGGATAAGGCACAATATCGCCCCAGGAGCAGCAGACGACTTTAGTGTGAGGGACATGGCAGAAATCGCAGCCAGTGCTCAAGAGTCCACTCAAATCATGACCATCCTGCTCGGCTCAATCGCAGCTATTTCCCTCCTGGTCGGAGGCATCGGCATCATGAACATCATGCTCGTCTCAGTAACTGAGAGGATACGAGAGATCGGCATCAGGATGGCTGTTGGTGCACGGGAAAAAGACATTCTCCTCCAGTTCTTGACAGAAGCCATCATCCTGAGCGTGCTAGGAGGAATTATCGGAGTAGGATTTGGCATAGGGCTGGCTAAGATGTTGAAGTTCATCCCTATCTTCTCCCAGTTCAGGACTGTTGTCTCTGTTAGCTCAATCGTCTTGGCTTTTGTGTTCGCCAGTTCTGTCGGAATCTTCTTTGGTTTTTATCCTGCGCGCAAAGCTTCAAGGCTTGACCCGATAGAGGCTTTGAGGTATGAGTAAGGCTGGAAAAGGATTAGCAGGGCACTTTCTTCTTTCTTTTCTTTTTCTTTTCTTTTTAAAAGGAGAAGGATGAGGGTGCCCTTGCTTTTCTTTTTTTTGCAGTATTTATTTTCTATATGGTAGATAATGATAGCGAAAAGATTAGAAAAGACGAAACAAAGCTTATTGCGCCTCACTCGGCGGCGAGCCTTAACTAAAAGCTAGAAATAATCTCCCAATCCTGTTTGTGTTCTCGTTGGCTTCATAGGCTCATTCATTTTTTTTCTCGGCTTGTCCTCGTCATCGCTTTCCATCACAATCTCCCTGCCGTCAATAACAGGCACGCCGTACACTCCGTCAAATCCTGGCTTGATAGTCACCTCTCCGCGCCTGTTCTTCATGACGAGGTCAACTATTTCCTTGTCAGCAACACTCAGCAGTTTTTCCTCAGGCACATTAAGTAATATGTCAAACTCATTCTCTCCTACCTTGAGAATCTCGTAATATTTAGCCCATACTTTCTTGGTCGCTACGCCGCTCTGCAATGCAAGGGAAAGCAAGTCGTGCAAAGGTATTATTCTTTTGAAAGGCTTTGCACTCGCTGGCTTCTCTCCATCTTTTCTGTCAGCCAATTCGTCCACCCGGTTAAGCACACCAATGGTCAAAGGCCTCTTACATACAGGACATATTCCTTTGTTCCTCTTGGATTCCTCTGGGCTGAAGCTCACCCCACAGTTCCTGTGCCCGTCAAAATGATACTTGCCATAATTCGGGTCGACTTCCAAGGTCTCAGCCAACCCATCTCCTGTGCGCAAAGCGCGAATTAGATAAGCATAAGCCAACTCATCAAATTCAAAAACAGTCGCCTCCCTGCCAATCCTCCAAGGCCAAAAACTGTGGCTGTCTGAGAAGCTGACAATCCTGTACTTGTCAAGCCTGGAAAGCCGCCAGTTCATCTCAGGGTCACTACTAAGCCCGGTCTCAAAGGCATGAATGTTTTTTGCCTGGCTCCCAAAAGCCTCTTCAATACTGTCAAAGCCAGTCATGCTTCCGAATATCCCGAACCATGGCGTCCAGGCGTGAGCAGGAATAACCTCAATGTTCTCGCTAATCTTCATCATTGCATCTGCAAAATCCACGCAGCTGATATTGAATATCGGCCTGCCGTCATAATCCACCCTGCCCTTGGACTTCAAATAAGCGGTTATTTTATCAACAATTTCAAAGCTCGGTGCTAACAAGACCAGATGGATTCTCCTGCCCTTTCCGCCTTGAGTGTAGATGAGAGAAATTTCATTCTGCAAAACAAAAGGAAAGCCGGACTTTGTCCTTAATATTCCTGAGCCATCCTCTTTCAATTCTTTTTTCAATTCTTCCTGCCATTGAGGATGGGAAAAATCACCCGTGCCGAGAAGCCCGAGCCCTTTAATCCTCGCCCATTTCTCAAGGTTCTGGATGTTTAATTCAGTAGAGCAAGCCCTGGAATATCTTGAATGAATGTGCAAGTCAGCGATTATTTTCATGATTAGTGCCAGAATTTATTAGTATATTTAAATTTAGCCTTTAGCCAGTTCTGTCAGCAGGAACTTCATTTCAAGTACCAAGTCAAGCTTCTCCTCTGCCGAGACAAAGCTGCTTATGATGAGTATCTCTGCCTTCTTGTAGTAGCCTGCGAATAATATCTTCAGGAACAAGGAGATGTGCGATGCCCTGAGCTTCATGTTGAAGATGTTGTTGTCAAACTCCTCAGGCAGCCCAAGGATGGCTGTGTAAATCTTGATTATCTCGTCGTGCAGCGGCTTGTTTCCATCGTGCATGTTGCCTATTTCTGTCAGCTCTGCTATGAACCGCTTCATCGTCTCATCATTGATTAAGGCCGCTTTCTTTCTTAGCTTCCTGCATTTGGTGCAGAACCGGTTCATTCCGACGATGAACGTGAATGCTGCGTTGCTGTCATACAAAGTCCTTGCCTTGTCAGGGTTAAGAAACAAGACCAGCAGGTTGATGAATAATCCCAGGACAGCTATACCGGCAACAATAAACAATATTATGAACCCTATAAAGTAGGATTTGAAGAAATCATTCAGTACACAAGCCCTGCATTTTCCTCCGCAGTCAACGAGCAGCTCGCCATTATTTTTTATGTTGTCAGAGCAGCTGGCGCAAGGCTTGCACATTCCTCCGCAATCAACACCCTCTTCTCCTCTGTTCTGGAGCCCGTCAGAGCAATTGCCGCAAAGGTTCGGGCACTTCCCGCCGCAATCAATGCCTTCCTCACCCTGGTTTCTTATTGTGTCAGAGCAATTCGCGAATGTGCACTTCATCAAATCGCATCTCAGGCTTTCGCAATCCTTGTTCTTGAAACAGATCTTCCCTCCCTCGCAACTCTTGCATGGGCCGCCGCAATCAATATCGCTCTCATTCTGGTTCTTTAGAGAATCATTGCAGCTTGGGCAGCGATTCTCGCAAGGCCCTCCGCAATCAACGCCCTCCTCGCCTTGGTTTTGTATCCAGTCAGAGCAATCAGGGCAAGTGAGACAGGGTCCTCCGCAATCAACACCCTCCTCTATGCCGTTCTTCAAGCCATCCTTACAAGTTGCATTGTAAATGCATTTCTTAACTTCATCAGGCTTAGTCCTGTTATCCCCACACAGATTGATATCCGTGCAATCCCTGGTCTGGAAGCCTGCTGGCCAGCAAGGGCTCCACTCTGTGCAGTTCCATTCTGGCTTGCAGCCGGTCTGCTCATTGGGGCAGTCTCCGCAATCATAAGGGCAGGTGTTGCAGTCTTCTCCCAGGCTGCAAACATTGTCCCCGCAGTGTTGCCTTGGAGAAGTGTTGTTGAGGTTCTGGTACTTGTCAGTGCTCGCCACATCTATCCTGACTATGTTGCTATCAGCGCTCGCATTGAACAAGTCATAGGCTGTGAAAACAAAATAAGCATGACTCTTGGTGTCCTGCACAGGGTCATAGGTGACAAAGCCGGTCTTGTCCACAAAAACACTGATGTTGGCATAAACCACGCCCTTGGCTTCAAACGCAGGGCTGGCTTGCCTGTATCCGAACTTTAATTCTCCGCCGTCAGGGTCGACAAAGTAATCATTCAGGTTATAAGCCCCTGCTGCAGTGTTCATGAAAATAATAAAATTCGTGATGTTAGCTATTAGGACGGGAGGCCGGTTAACCTTTGCCACTTGTACGTACCACGCCTGCATTGATGAAAGGTTGTGGCTGTCAGTCACCTTGGCTGTGATGTTGTGCACTCCTGAAACCCCGTATCCGGGAGTGAAGCTTATGGAAGTGTTGCCTTCTGAATCATTCATGGGCTTGAAATCCATGAGCCACGCATAAGCAAGCGTTTCGTTCTCATCAGTATCATCCGCCCTTATCATAAAATCAGCCTTGTCAGTCTGGCTCATCATGAAAGATTCGTTCTGGGGAGAAAAAGAGATTATGCCCGGCCGGTCAAATATTCTGAAAGTGATGATGAGAGTGTCTGCGCAGGAATCCTTTGCAGCAATCACCGCAACCCTTGAGACGCCCACATCAGCCTCAGCAGGAGTGAAGGATATAACTCCGTCATTGCTGATCCCAAATCCTTTCGGTTGCTGCCCAAAAAACGCATAGGTGAAATAAACCTCTGATTTGAGCATGTTAGTTATGTTCAGGCTGTACTCAAATCGTTCTCCTTCTCCAACTTCAAAATAATCACCAGCCTGGAGCTTGGGCGTGAGAGCTGCATTGCACTCTGCACAAACCAAGCCAGAGCCCAATAATATAAAGGCTATAAATAAGAATACTACGATTAGCCCAAATGGTTTCTTCACCACACCTACCTCTTTTTTTACGTACAAAGCTTGTTCTTTGGGTTAAAAGTATATAAAATTATGGTTTATTTGGCGCATTACAAAGGGATCACGCTGCTAAACCCGGATTCAGGAAGAAGCTACTCATACTTACATCTATTTTTCCGGGCATAAGCGCCATAATACCTAATCATCTTGAACTGCGCCGGAGGAATATGCTGAGCCAAAGAAGAAATAAAACAGCCAACCGATTTTGTAATATATGCCCTTTCTCCATTATTATTCTTATAAAAGAAAAAAACAGCCCTCCGATCATAGCCCACAATCCTCCCATTGGCAATAATCGGGTGACGAACATACCTTGAAACATACTTAGCAACAGAGCTGTTATTCCTTAAAGATTTATCATCACACCAAACATAAAAGCCATAACCATGCTTATCAAAATCATAAATACCCAACTCCTTCAGAACTTCAAGCCTCCAGAGCTTATTAAACCTTGAAGCAAAAGAAATATCACAAACATGAAACTCACTGGCTTTATCAAAGAAACCATCAGCAACCAACAAATGCAAATGAGGATTAAACTTCAAATCCCTGCCAAAAGTATGAAGAAAACAAACCAAGGCAGGCTTGGCCCTGAAACGAACCCTTAAACCAAAATATTTCTGAAAAAAGAATTAGAAGAATCCATCAAAGCCTTCAAATTCCTCCATTCACGCAAAAGACCTCTAAGCACAGAAGGGACAGTCAGCACAACATGCCTATGCTCAACAGGGAAAAGAAAACCCTTCAACCTGCTAGACCAATCATCAACATAACGCTTGCCACAAGAAGAACAAATGCGGGAATTACATGAATGCCTGCTGCAATTAAGCATCTTCTCAACCCCATGCTTCTGATAATCCAACACAACATGAGATTTGAGATACTTATGCCAATTATCCTCAAAAATCTTCCTAACAGTAAAAACCATAAGCAAGAAAGAAACTTATCTACTTTATAAAGTATACTTTACGTACCATGAATTAAGAGACCTATCACAACTATACTTTAAAACAGTAGCTCAAATGAGCAAATACAAACACATGTTCAAAGGACAAATAAACGTAATATTCCCAGAACTCGAAAACCATTTCCACCTTACAAAAGCCAAAGCCATAACAACGCTCCTAATGGAATATCCAAGCCCAGAACAAATAGCAAAGCTGTTAAACGAAGAAATATTCACTGTATTAACTTCAAAATTCAAGAAATTCGGAGTACTAAGAGATAAGGAACGATTCGTCAACTTAATAAAAGAATTATCAAGTAAATCAATCGGCATCAAGCAATACCCGACAGCATGCCTCCAATACACAATCAAAATCCTAAAATTCTACGAAGAAACAATGACTGAGATTAAGTCAAAGATTAAACAAAGCATAATGAACAGCCCATACAGCCGATTACTTAACGAGTTCGGATACGGAGACATAAACCTCGCTTTGATTGTAGGAGAGATTGGCGATATCAGAAGATTTGGCAACGCCAAAAAACTAGTCAAATACTGCGGATTTGATGTTTCAGAGAATCAATCGGGAAAATCAGAATCAAAAAACTGCTACATAAGCAAAAGAGGAAACAAAATACTAAGAAACACATTCTACCAAATGGTACAAATATACCTAAGCCACAACAAAGAAGGACACCACGCACAATTCTTCAACAGACTAAGGCAAAGAGGAAAGCACCCAAAACAAGCGATGACAGCCACAGCAAGAAAACTAGCAGTAAAATGCTATTGGGATATGTTGAAGTGTCACGAAAAAGTAGTCGAAGAATAAATATTTTATCGACGATAATACGACAAGATATATAAATCACCCCTGACATGACACCAGAACAACAAAAAAACAGTGATGAGCTCCAAATCGTAGTGGCTGAAGAGCTGGTTAAAAAGATTAGGGGCGAGGCAGGCAGCAAACTCTTTAACAGTAATACATAATCCGAGCTAAACATTTCTCAAACTAAAAATAACATGGTCTTGTGAAGGAATACCTTGAAGACATAAATATAGAATTAGATGTTGACAAAGGATTATTCTACTCCAGAGACCTAGATTATTATGAAGAAGAATACCTTAAAAACCACAAATACAAAACAGCGAACTTCGTCCCAATAGGAAAAGTCAGACAAGAAGAAGCATGGCTGCTACCAACACCACCAGAATCACTCATTCACACTTTTATTGTAAGAAACACACGAGATGAACTCTTGAAATACACATCTGAAGTTCAGATACTTAAATCCCGAGAGCCAGACATCATCTTTAGAAACAAAAAAGGCCAGATAATTGCTTTGGAAATTGAAACAGGAAAAGGATTCAAGAAACACAAAGCAAGGCTAATTGAGAAATTCACAGAAGCAAAAGCAAAATACAAGAAAAACCTCTTCATAATTCTCACCAACAGCAACATGAAAAGAAAATATAAATCACAATTCCCAAACATCACGATCCTGGCCAGGACTGACCTGCCTGGCTTCCTTCACACCCAATTAAAGAAAATAAGATAAGTACTTATTACGGGCAAAAATTAGGGGGCTTAAACTGGCAGAAAACAGCGAATAAGGCACAATTCTGAGGCTCACAAGGCTCTGCAACGATTTAAAAATGTGGCAGAAAATGCTCATCATTTCAGGAACTTTGAATCTGCAGACAACAAATTCTGCTTATTCAAAGTAGCAAGCGTTTTTACAAATCCTTTAGGCTGTGCCAGATAAGTTTCATGCTCACCGTCCTTCTTCGTATGTACAACTAGAAACGATTTAGGGAGATATATAAACGTATGCCACACTTTTTTTTCCATTAGTTCAATTTTCGCAATATCAGGCCATTCGACATATGGTGATTTGCGTTTAAATGTAAAAATGTTATAATCATACTTATCATCAATAATGTTGCCTACTCTGATTCCTGATTTTAAAATGATAGTAGTTCGTGGTAACAGTGCGGCAATCACATAGTAAACGGATAGGGCGATCATTAAAATTCCCAAAATAAATGCACTTATGTGATTTCGAATATCTGAACGGTTAAGAATTATAATGGAAATAATGTACGAATCAAAAATAACTGCAGTAATCACAATAACGTAGGGTAGGAGGGGCCTATCCTTCCACACAATGTCTTTCATATGAATCATTCTTCCATTAATGATATTTAAATCTTACTGTAAGGATTAATTTTTTGGAGTGACTATGAGCAACTTTGGCTGATTATTGATTGTCGCAAGTCCATATGAACTTCCACCTTTTTGAACTACATTACCTTGGCTTAACGATGTCAAATCACTACCACTGAATCCCGTACCAATACTTTTACCACTAGATTTATAGTTAAGACTATATGTTGTTGTCGTAGTGGAAATATCTGCAGCGGATGATGTTCCTGAAAACTGATTTATCAGCCAATTCATACCTGCAGTACCTATAGTAGAAAAGGCATTGGAAACAAAGCCTTTTGTTATGCCATATTGCCCTGTTTTTGTGGTAAAAAGACTCCACGGGTTAGTTATGGGCCTACCCAGAGCAGCAGGCAGAAGAGCATTTGTTAATTTCGTAGCTCCGGCTGCGAATAATCCCGAACCGGCAATATCTGCCAAAGCATCTAAATCATCAAGTGATTCACCATTCAAATGCCTACGAATTGCAGCATTTCCTGCAGCAAGCAACCCAGCTATCCAGGGGTTTCCCGAAATTAAACCCACTCCCACCAAGGCTCCGCCCACTCCTGCTTCATAGGTATTCAGAACATTGGACCAACCAGAACCCTCGTGAGTCATCATATAATTTACACTTCCTATGAAAAAGCCAAGTGAAGCAGCTACGCACCAAGGGCAATGCCCTGTTTCATCCTTATTTTTCAGCGGGTTGCCCGCTTCGAACATATACCTATTCAAAGCCTGGGGCTCATAGACATTCGAAATTACCGTATCAGGTTGTTCGAAGAATGGCCCTAGAGTGGTGCTTAGTCTTCTTGCTTCGAAGTCCGTGCTTCTGAACCCAGAATCGAATTGATTTCCGTAGTTATAGAGCTGAGTTACTTCATCAGATGTTAAAGCCCTATTCCATACTCCTACTTCGTCTATGCTTGCGTTTATGTCTCTGTCTCTTGTTGTGGCATTCTTTGCACCAATGCACAATACTTGGTTATTCGTATCAATGGCACTTGTGTTTGAGAAATTAGCCACTGAAACTCCATTCATATACAATTTAGCAGTAACTCTGTCATAAGTAAACACGATATGAGTCCAAGTGTTTAATGAGATATTATAGCTGACAAAAGCGTGCCATCCGCCACCATACCAAATACCGCCTTGGGCAGTAAAAGGACTCCCAGTAAGATGAATCATATAAGCGCCATACTTAGCCACGACATAACCGGCTTGGTTCTCAGCAGGATTAACCCAAGCAGACAAAGTCAAGTTGCCAGTAATGTCCAAACTACTTGAATCGTTGATAGCGATGTATGAGCCGTTACCGTTGAAAGCATAGCCATCCCTGACCTTGCCGGTGGTTAACGTGGCATTTGCCACAGTGCCTTGATTCCCTTTACCATCATCGTATGCTCCACCTTCAAAGGCGTAGTAGCTTACAAGTCCAGCAACAGGTACCTTGCCAAAACCTAACTCCTGCTCTTTAGACTCATAACCATAACGATTCAAACGACCACCAGATAAGACCTCTCCGAATGGAGAATATGTTGTTCTTTCCAAGATAGAACCAGAACTATTCGTAATCACAGAAGTCGAGCCCTTATTATCTCCCGAAACAAAAAGCTTGCTTCCGTCTGGATTCTGCTGAGCAACTAATTCTCCGTTATGGTAGACGTACGTGAAGTTATACGAGCCGGAAGCGTTAACTACCGTGATAAAGTTTTGACTCCAATAATAAACAGTCTCAGCTAAACCTCCTGTGCTGTTATAAGTCTTTTTGACCAAAACACGCTCCTCAACAGGATGATACTTAAACTCGTAGAGAAGAGTGCCGTTTGTTCCACTACCATTGTAGACCCTATAAAGCTGATTAAGGCTATTGTACGTTCTGTACTTCCCATCTCCACTCACAAGGTTGCCATTTGCGTCGTAGGTAAGGCTCATTTCTTGAGCAAAGCAAATCGGCAGACTGATAATTAGAAAAGCCATGAAAAGTGCAATTCCAAAAATGCAATTCTTAAACCTCATATAACAACCACTCCGCCTTGACTATCATTATAACTAGACGAATTAATGCTGGCATTAATCTTGTAAACGCCCGCAGTTGTGTAATTCGACTCAACAATCACAAAAACATCATCAGAGATATTCAAGCTAAGATTTGAACTGACATTAACTTGACCAGTGTTCAAACGCCAACTCAAATTCATCAAACTTCCAAGATCATTCCTGGCAAAAAGCTCAAACACTCCTTTAGAGCTGCTTAAAGCCAAAGCCTCAAACCTAGCCAGGCCTAAAGGCCTGTTCTCAAACAAATCCCTGACAACATCAGTAAAGCTAGATGCTTTAGCATCAACATTGGGCTTAACCCAACCCTGAGTTGTATAGTTGCTCTCGATGATTACAGCAATTCCTTCACCAGTTGAGAGATTAGTTCTGTTACTAATCGCTGGATCTAACAAGCTCCAATTAACAAAGCCACTGCGCCAATTATTTACAACATCAAACATAATAACCTCAACAGACAAAGACTTATTCAAGCGAACATAATCATTAACATCCACTCCTCTAAGCTTAAAAGCTTCCAAATAAGGAGTAGTGCTGCCATTACCAGTCAAAGAAATACTGTAAGCCTGAGAGCCATCCACGCTATAATTCGTCTCAGTGATCACAATAACACTGTCACCCGCGCTAATATTCAACTTATCAGAAGCATTCCCACCATTCGTACTAACATTAACCTGCACTTCCATAGTATTGAAAGCATTGCTAGCCTCAAACAAAACAACCCGCTTAGAGCCGTTGCTATAAAGGACATCATAATCATTAACGCCAAGACCAGCAACAGAAAAGTTAAAGCTTATGCTCTCATTACCATCAGTGCTCCTGACAGAGCAAACCAAGCCCTTATCACCAGGGCTGGAATAATTATACTCCAAAAGCCAAGTTCTGTTGCTGTTGCCACTAATATTAACAGGCGTCAAGTTGCTCAAGCCATTGCTGCAATTCCAAACAACATTACGAGCAACCTCAGACACATCATTCAAAACAATAAGGTTAAACTTCCTTAAGGCAACGTTTGAATAATTCAAATTCAAATCCTCAGCTCTAGTGCCGAACTTGATGCCTTGAGTTTCGTAATCACTGCTGCCAGTGCTATTAGCACTGAAATTAACAACATAATCACCGCCACTAGAATAATTATTCTCAACCAACACAATCGTACTATCACTTACATTGAAAGAAACATTAGAAACAAAGCTGTTGCCATTACCAAAATTAACCGAGAAGTTCGGAGTAATATTACTGCTAAGCTCATTCACAAGATAAAACTCGAACACTCTCTTCTTACTATCAGTATCTAGCTCATGAGGATTATAAAGATCAACACCTACACTCCCGTCACTAATTCTGGAAGGAGCATGCGCCAAGCCAGTATAAACATACTTCTTAGACTGATTATTCTTCACAGCCTTCATAATGTTACCAATCGAATTATAAGAATAAACATAGCTATCAGCGCCAACAGTGGCAGAAACCAGCCTATCCAAATAATCATAACTCATCTGCTGAATGCGACCAGTCACGCCATCACTGATACTCAAAATATTCCCATCATTATCATAAGAATAATTAACAGACATAACATTAGGGCTGATAATGCTTAACAGCCTATTATTCGCAGAGTTATACGTGTAATTCATTACCAATGCATTCGAATAATTCCTCGTAACGATTGAGCCAAAAGCATTATAATCAGACCAGTTCACAAAGCCCGGCACCTTGCTAATCCTGCCATTCTTAGCAAAAATATAGCTCAGCCAGTTGTCCGAAACAAGACGATCCTGAGAATCATAAACAAAAGCATCTGAAAACAATACATTGCTGACGTTCTGAACCTGCCTAATCAGTCTAAGCCTATCATCATAAGCAAAGGAGAAGCCAGTATCATTATTAACGCTCAAATTGCTAAGCGTGCCATAATAATCCTTATCATAACCAAACGTAAGATTCACGTCACTGCTGGTCTTAGTTTTAATCCTGGTAAGAGCATCATAAGCCAGGTTTATAGCTGCCCCTCTAGCATCTGTTTGCTTAACCAAATTCCCGTTAGTATCATAAGCATAAGTCCAGTTGCCCATATCCGGGTCACTCATAGCAACCTTCCTGCCAAGGGCATCATAGGTAAACCTAAAAACATGACCTTCATTGTCAGTTATCTTGATCAGATTATCATTAGCATCATAATCATAACTTGTAGTGTAGGCGTCACTGAGATTTGTGAAAGGGTCAACAACAAACTCAAAGACTTTGCTAATTCTTCCGAATGCATCCAATGTATACGTGTGCTTGTGGCTATTCTCATCATAATCACTAATATTATACCTGTCAAAAACAACAGTCTTATTAGTTCCATCAGCATTAAGCACAAAAACAACCCTTCCAAGAGCATCATAAGAATAATTCGTCAAGTTTGCAGAGCTTGACTTAGCTGTCAATCCACTTGAATAACCTGCAAAATAAGGATTCTGCTCAGAACCCACACGAAACTCAACATCATAAAAAATATTCTTAACAACTTCCTGGCTGTTCTCAACCTCAGACTTCACCTGCACTAAATTAGCAAAGCCATCATAGAAATAATTAATATTGTCTGTTTTATTGCCAGTCGTCTTCAACTTAACAGTGATTTTCTCAGGGGCAACGCCATCAAAACTATAAACATACTCACGAGTAGGCAAACTGGAGCTGTCATAAGGCTTAATATCTCTTTTTACCCTGCCAAAAACATCGTACTCATACGAAGACCTAACACCATTCTTCTCCTCATAAAGCAGATTCCCAGTTCCCGGGTCATAATCATACGTAATGACATGGCCAAGAGGGTTAATAATGCTCTCAACAAAAATATTCAAATCATCATAACGATACTTGTAAGTATTGCCAAGAGAATCAGTCTTAGAAACCAGGTTGCCAAAATCATCATAATCAAACCACACATAAGAATTATTGCCATCTTCAACCCACTGCTCAACCTTAGTCAAATCACCCTTGCTGCCAACACCATTCAAGCCCAAACCATCATAATAATACTTGGTCTCCTTCACCTTGTTCATGTCAGAATCATAAACAGTAACCCTGGAAACCTTGTCAATAATCCAATCATCAAAATTAAAGCCATAACTATAATTGTAATACTTCTCATCACCAGAAACATTAACATCACCATAATCAACAACCCAGCGAGGATTACCAAAAACATTATAATCAAAGCTCTTATTATGAACAACAGGCGCATCAGAGCCATCATAAGAATACTCAGTCAAACTCCTCAGGCTCAAATTATAAATTCCATTCTCATAAGTATAATTATAATCCTTCACGCTCTTTGCAAATAGATTGCCAGAAACATCATAAACCTCAGTCTGGTACTCTTTCCCTCTCCTCGCATCATCCTGAAAAAAATAATGATTAACCACAGAGCCCGGCTTAACCTCAGTGCTCAAGCCAAAGCCCCTAAACTCCTGCTTATCATAATCATACTTCCCAAAAGAATAATTATAAGCAACACTGGCAAAAGCACTAAAATCAGAGCCTAAAGAATTATTCTTCGCAACATTCTTTACTACAAAAATATTAAAGCCTATTTTTGACTGTCCATCTTCAGTATTATTAAACTGCGTAGACTTAGTATAATTAATCAGAGCCACGCCGCCATACTCATTGGTTATTGACTTCAACAAATAAGGCAAAGCGCCAATCTTAAGCTGTGTATACTGCTGGCTCGCATTATTGTGAGAGACCACAATATCTACAAAGCCATCACCGTCAACATCAGCCAGTCTGCGACCAATATTATATCCATTCTGGGTAAAATACTCAGAAGCATTCCAGCCATCATCCTCTGACCAGCCACTGCCAGTATTCAACCAGGCATTACGCACATAAGCAGAAGCATTATAAAAACTCACAAGAATATCAACCAAGCCATCACCATTAACATCAGCAAAGCGAACACCAGCATCAGGCTTGCTCGTCTCAGTAAAATAAAAGCCAGAAGGAGGAATCCAATCGCTACTCTCCACCCAACCACTACCATTATTCAACCAAGCCTGTCTCACACCGCTGCCCAAATAAGAAGACCTGAGTACATCAACCAAGCCATCACCATTAACATCAACCAGTCGCACACCCTGATCAACAGCACTTGAACTAAGAAAATTAGCTGGAAAAGCCCAAGAGCTGTTAACCCACTCATAACCATCATTCAAGTAAACAACTCTCGCACTGCCCGCCTTAGCTTTGATAATGTCCACTCGGCCATCCAAATTAACATCAGCCAACTGCACACCCTGATCAACAGCACTTGCATCTAAGAAATCAACAGGAATGCTCCAAGAGCTAATATTCCAACTAGTTCCAGTATTAAAATAAACAACTTTTGAGGAACCGCCTTTAGACTTAAGCAAATCCACAAAGCCATCCCTGTTAACATCGCCAAAGCGAACACCCTCGTCAATAACACCTCGTGTAATATTAACAGGAACACTCCAAGAAGAATCCAAAACCCAACTTCCAGACTTATCATTCAGCCAAGTATAATTCACCCCAGACCTAGACTGAATCACATCCCCGAAGCCGTCATTATTCAAATCCTCTAAGCGAACACCAAAATCACCATGGGAATCGTCAGAAAACAAGGCAGGAGGAATCCACAAAGAAGTATTAGAAAACCCCGGCTCAGAAGCATAATAATCAAAGCTGATATTATACAAAACTGAAGCATCATCATTACCAAATAAAGAAATCGAACTCAAAGCAGACAAAGCAGGATTGAGGCTGGCAAAGCCAAAATGATAACGCCTCACCAAAGCATCATCAACAGTGACAGAAATATCATTCAAGCGTCTCGACTCTTCAAACAAGTTGCCTTGCTCATAAACCCGGCGCCTATCAGGACGAACAGAGCCCTCATAAGCAAAGCTAATAACCCGCTTCATATCACTATTATACACAATCTGGCTAAGATAAACAGCTCCAGAATCCTCAGCATAAGGATTCTGAGAATAAGAATAAAACAACTTATTCCCATGAACATCCTCAACCTGATCCAAAAACCACTTCAAAGAGTAGCTCCTGCCAGTATTAGACACTAACTTAGAATCTGTGTTATAACCAAACCTGTACTGCGTACCATCTTGCTTCGTGACCTGCCAATAATCACCCAAATTTTCTATCTTAAACCAATAATCAACCTCAGTATGATACACACCACCATAAAGAACAAGCTCATACAAATTCCCATCAAGAACAAGAATGAACTTGTCATCAGAAGTATCATCAGGCGTGCTATTAACATCCCTATAAACCAAGTCCTGATTCAAACTCCAACCAGCACCTAACACACCAGGACGCTGCCTAACAGCCTGGCTATTATAACTAACAACCACACTCGGCTGCAAGCCATTAACACCCTTCGGAATCTCAATTGGAAAAGAATAAGTAGCAGCGCCAGGAAACAAATTAGTGCTATACTGACCAAACAACCTAACCACAGGATTCTCAGGAACACTTGCCTTATGCAAAAAAGGCTTAAAATCATCCGCAGCCAAGCTAAATTTAACTAACATCAAAAGAATACAAAAAATTAACAAAATCTTTTTGGAGGACATTTTTTCATTAACCTCTTCGATGCCCTCTTAATTAGTGCTATCAATGAGCGCTCGAACATCATCTCGTATAGTGTAATAAGTTAAATTATATCTCTGCCAAACATAAAATACCGGCGTTATGTTGAACATCGCAGGGAAAGTACTGCTACTATTCGAGTCATAATTAAAAGCCCAACGCTTATTACCGCTCACAATGAATTTGTCAAATGTTCCCTTGTACTGGCTGCCATTGGCAAGCCGAGTATAAACCTGCTTGTCGCTGTAGGATGTATAATCACTAGCTATTTCAGAAGCATCAACACCAGCAATAATGGCTTCACGACCAAAAGATTCATTTGCAATAATAAGTTCATTCATCTCTTCTTCCACAATGTTACCGAAACCATTAATGCCTAAAAAATTATGCAAAGTCGTGTTTACCCAGTCAATACCCACACTGAAATTAGTGATAAAGCAATAGTCAAAGCTTGCATTCTTAATATAAGAGCTCGAGGTCAAACCCCCAATCACGAAATTACTAGTAGGCTTAACACAACCAGAAGCTCCTTTAACTGTATCTGCCATGCTCCAGACACTCCCATTAGTATAACCAATAAATCCAGTAAGGTTCGACTCTGTTTGGCTCATCACCACATACTGCCAATTGCCTGTTGACAATTGATTTATTGGAACAGGAATGGTATAAACGTACGTATCACCTTCCTTATAAACAAAAATGTTCGTATCATTACTAGAGGTGTAATCATACATACCAATCTGACATTCACCACTGTTCGCAGCCTTATTCAGAATATAACCACTCGCAGAAGAATATCTTTTGTACAAGCAGCCCATAGTGAATGGCGTACTATCGTTTAGGCTATAAACATACGAATGGTAAATAGTATATAAGCCGCGAGTGTTAATTCCTTCAGCAAGATATCCGGAAGACCAAATGCTGCTATTAGTTGCTGTGCCATTAGCTGTGCTCTTAATATCAACAGCAGCTGTCCCAGCACCATCATTCAACAAATAAACATTTAAAAAACCAGTCCATACATCTGAAGCATTATAATCCGTACCGCTGCCCAGCTCTACCTTGTGAGGCAATTGTGCAGTGTCATTTGCAACAACATATGCAGTAGAATTAAAATAATATAAGCTCGTATTCTCTCCAGCACAAAAAGTCCAAATAACCTGCTGACTCCCACCAATCATAACACCAGTCGTGCCATTAATAACTATTGGCATGCCATTATTGAGATTAGTGCAGTTAATCTTTCGCCTATAAGTGAAATTCCCATACCAAGGAGCATACTCATCATAAACATAGTCATTCAAAGTCAAAACATTATCAAGCATTTCACCCCACTTCAGCTTACCGCTAACCTTGACGTAAAAACTGTCTCCGACATTGCCAGCATCGTACATGTTCCTAATAGTGCTCAAAGTTGAAAAAGGCCCGACATTGGAAGCGTAATATGTCCTTGTCTTTGTAACTTCCTTCTGGCCGGCAAAACAAGTGCTTTCATAAACTATTGTTTTCTCCTCACCCGTGGCATTATCCACCATGTCAACGGTCTTATTACACGGCTCATACTGGTCAACCAGCTCTATGTAATCCTCAGTCACTTGGTAAGAAATCTCAAAATCGGGGAAAATATAACTATCCGCAGCATCCTTAAAATCAACACTTAAAGTTGTCAGAGGAGAAGAATCTGCCTTAGTAATCTTATATATAGTATGGCAATCGAAACAATAGTCCGTATTCTCGACCAACTCCACAAAATCACTCTTTTCAGCGACACTTTCCGCTGCAAAAACGCTAACGGTTAACAAAATACTCACCAAGACATAAACGAATATATTTTTCATTTTAGAACACCCCCTTTATAGAACTCCTTCTTACAAAGAAAAAACAAACTCACCCTCAATTTAAAAATTCGGAATCAAAGTCAGTTTAAATGTTTTATTATTTACCGCCGGAAAACTTTCGGGCACGGGATAAATATTTGCTGTTTTTTATCCAGAAAATAAGGCTTGACAGAGCTGGGACAATTGAGGAACCGTAAAAGAGTAACATGGCGAAGTTAAGGAAACTTTATAAATAAGTGAACCAATAATTTTTTTATCATGCCTGAAAAAAGCGGTGAGCACTTCAAGAGTGTAGAAGAAATTCTGGAAACCCAGATGAGGGCGGGCAATATCAGCCTCATATTGGACTCTTATGATGATATCTTCTCTGACTTTGATCCTCGAGGCTATTCAGAAAGGGCTTTGTCTGACGACTTCCTGATTGAGTGCAAGAAAGCAGCCCGGGACAAGGGGCACAAGCTTGAGCTCAGACTCATGATACCCAAGCACCTGAGGAATCTCAAAGAGGAGCTCAAGATAAGGCAGAGGCTAAAGAGCCATTTCAAAAAGCACGCAGAGGAAAAACACAAGGAAATCCTTGAGATGAAAAGAGAAGGAGCAATATGGTTTGCCATAGGCACAGTCCTGATGCTGGTTTCAGCCTTCTTCTACGGCAGAACAGATTTCTTTTTCAGGCTTCTAGAAGTAATGATAGTCCCTGCAGCCTGGTTCATGTTCTGGGAAGGCCTCGAAAAGATTTTCATCTCCCCCAGGAACAATGAGCCTGACTACACATTCTACAAGAAAATGGCGAACTGCCAGATTTATTTCTTCAGCTACTAAAAATTAATAGAAACTTTTAAAAATAGAATTAACAAATAGAGAAAATATGGACCTGTTCACCATCTTCATAAGAATCATTATCACCTTTGCATTATCTTTTGCCTTTGGAATGGAAAGGCACAGGGCTCACAAACCTCTGGGGTTCGGCACTTACACCTTCGTAGCCATAGGCTCGTGCGGGCTTGCAATAGCAGCTCTGGACCTTGCTTCCTCTCATCTTCTCGGCGCAATAATCACAGGCATAGGCTTCCTCGGAGCAGGAGCGCTTATAAAGAGCGGGGAAAAACTAATGGGAACTGTGAGCGCTGCGAGCATATGGCTATTCGCAAGCCTCGGATTAATAATAGGAGTGGGTAACTACTTCCTCGCCATTCTTATATACGCCCTTGTATGGGCTGTCCTTCTCTTTGACAAACACCTGGAGAAGAAAGGCATTGGCTCTCACCAGAAAAAGCTCGTCATTGTAGCTGACAATCTCATTGGCGAGAAGGAATTAAATAACTACTTCGCAATCCACACCAAGAAGCACAAGATGATAACAGTGGAGATTGACAAGAAAAACAAGAAAGTAACCCTGACTTACCTGATAGAAGGCTCAAGGGAGCATATCAACAAGATGATAAAAGACATCTACAAAGAGCCTTGGCTCGAGAGCTGCAAGATAGAATAAGCCTAGGATAATTAAATTCTTTATCTTCTAATCAAAGCAAAAGATTAATAAACTTCTATTGTTAGTTGTTTCTTTAACAGGAGAGTAGGAGAGGTGAGTGTTTAGTGTATCATAATATGACTTCTGAGGATGTGCTTAAGAACTTCTCTAGCGCAGAGCACGCAGGATTGACAAGCCAGGAAGCAGAATCAAGGCTTGCAAAGTTAGGGAAGAACAAGCTGGTTGCTAAGAAGAAAGTCACAATCCTGCAGCGCTTTGCTGAGCAGTTCAAGGAATTGATGGTCATAATACTAATCATTGCCGGCGTCATCGCCTTCATCCTCGATGAAAATATTGACGCGAGCATCATCTTTTTCATAGTCATCCTTAATGCTCTCATCGGAGTTCTTCAGGAGTACAAGGCAGAGAAGGCTATTGAAGCCTTGAAGAAGATGATGAACCCCCAGGCAACTGTAATAAGGGATGGCAAGAAAAAAGTTATTTCTGCAGAAGAGCTTGTTCCCGGGGATATCATAATTCTTGAGGAAGGCACAAGAATCCCTGCTGACTGCCGCATTCTCGAGGGCATAATGCTCAAGGTTGACGAGGCAGTGCTGACAGGAGAGAGCGTGCCAAGGACCAAGAATGATGCTGTGATTGAAACCAAAGAGATAGCAATAGGCGACATGACTAACATGCTCTTCATGGGCACCATCATCACCAATGGCCGATGCAGCGCCATAGTCACAGCAACAGGCATGAGCACAGAGTTCGGGAAGATTGCAGGCTTGACCGCGGACATAAAAGAAGAGAAGAGCCCTTTGCAGAAAGAGATTGTGAGGGTTGGCAAGTTCATTGCAAAGGCTACATTGGTGATTTGCATCATAGTTTTTGCACTCGGCATTGCGAGTGGCAAGAGCTTCTTTGACATGTTCCTATTTGCCGTGAGCCTCGGAGTGGCTGCTGTTCCAGAAGGCTTGCCAGCCACCATGACCATCGCCCTGGCACTGGGCGTGCAGAGAATGGCGAAGAGGAAAGCCATCATCAGGAAGCTCTCAAGCGTGGAGACCTTGGGCAGCACCACAGTGATATGCACTGATAAGACAGGCACTCTCACCAAGAATGAGATGACTGTGAAGAGGATATACGTCAACAAGAAGCTCATCCACGTGGAAGGAGAAGGATACACGCCAGAGGGACGGTTCCTCTTGAACAATAATGTTTATTCTGACATCACTCTTATCAAGATGTTGCGGGCCGGCATGCTGTGCAACAACTCCACTCTCCAGAGGGATGAGGAAAACGATAAATGGGTAATCCTGGGCGACCCGACAGAGGGAGCCTTGGTGGTGAGCGGCGAGAAAGCAGGGCTTAAGTACAAGCAAGAGCAAGAGAATTACAAGCGGGTGTTTGAGATTCCTTTCAGCAGCGAAGCCAAGCGCATGATAACCATCCACCAGGAAAAGAGCGAGAAAAAGAATATTTTGACTGCCTTCATGAAGGGAGCTCCTGCAATGGTCCTTGATGCTTGCACTCACATTGAGATGAATGGCAAGATAAAGAAGCTGAGCAAAAAACAGGTTGAGGAAATCAAGGACATGAGCAGGGAGATGTCCAGCGAGGCTTTGCGGGTTCTGGCTTTCGCCTATAAGAATCTCAAGGGCAAGAAAGAGGCTCGTCCAGACAGCCTTAAGAAAATGAAAGAGAAAGGTTTTGTCTTTGTTGGCTTGCAGGGCATGATTGACCCTCCCAGGCCTGAAGTTAAGGATGCTGTTGCCAAGTGCAGGGAAGCAGGCATAAGGATTTTTGTCATCACAGGCGACCACGGCTTGACTGCCCGGGCAATTGCAAAGGAGATAGGGCTGGCCACTGATGATACTCCAATAATCAAAGGGGTGGAGCTTGACAAGATGAGCGAGGAAGAGCTCAGCCTTGCCTTGAGGACAGAGATAATCTTTGCAAGGGTGAGTGCTGAGCACAAGATGCGCATAGTAAACAACCTGATGAAGCAAGGAGAAATCGTGGCTGTGACTGGCGACGGGGTTAATGATGCCCCTGCGCTCAAAAAAGCCAATATTGGCGTGGCCATGGGCATCACTGGCACTGATGTGAGCAAGGAAGCCAGCGAGATGATACTCACAGATGACTCCTTTGCCACCATTGTTAACGCAGTTGAAGAAGGAAGAACTATTTTCGAGAACATCAGAATCTTCCTGAAGTATTTGTTCATCGGAAACGGCGCTGGCATATTATCTGTTTTCCTTGCCTTAATCATCGGGCTTCCCATGCCCATCCTGGCTTTGCAGATTCTCTGGTTCAACCTGTTGACAGAGACTCTTCCGTCAATAGCCATAACAAAGGAGCCTACTGAGAAGGGCATTATGGACAAAAAGCCAAGGAGCATGAAGGAGATTTTCATCACTAAGAAAGATGCCTTTGAGATGATAATAAATGCTCTTGTGATAACTGCGGGCGTATTGGGAATCTTCTATTACATTCTTTCTGTTAACGGCTGGAAATTTGGCTCTGACATGATATCCTCTTTTCCTCCTGCTTATTATCTGTACGCAACAACAATGGCTTTCACCACCTTGGTGTTCTTCCAATTGTTCAATGTCTTCAACACCAAGGCTCCTGACTGCTCAATATTCTTCGAGGAACTTTTCAACAACAAATGGCTGCTCATCGCCACAGCATTATCCATCCTGCTCCAGGTGATGGTCGTGAATGTTCCTTTCCTTAATCAGATGTTTAAGACTGCTCCTCTAAGCTTGGGCGACTGGGGATTAGCAATCCTTGTGGCTTCATCAATAATATGGATTAATGAGATTTACAAGTTTTTTCACTTCAGAAAGTGTGCTCCCGGCTGATTTTACTTCATGAATTAATAAACCAGAAAAAGGCTTACTAAAATGATTACCCCGTATTTGCTTTTAATTGTTAACTATGTCTGGGACTTGTTCAAGCTCTGGATTAACACCATATTCGTGCTTCCTTTCAAAACAACTGATATGCTCTGGCTGCTAGTGCCTATTTGGTTGGGCTGGTTCTTCTCAGAGTTCTTTCAGGAGAAAACAGGCACCTCCATGGGCAATGCCATATCCAATGCTGTCATTGTGCTCTGGGGAAGCATTGACTGCACAAGGCAGACTGTCCGGTTAATAGGAGAAAACGCCCTGATAGGGACCTGGAACATTGCATTCCGGTTCTCAATCATAGCACTGGTTTTTATTTACGGATTAATCATACTCATACTGGGGTGGAAAGGCAACAAGCTGGTGAAGCGGATTGGCAGGGTGAGGGAAGTAACTTATGTGTTCGTGGCATTTGCTCCTGTATTTTACAATGCTGTAAAGCTGACCTGGAATCATTTAATAGCAGCAGCGCTCTTCTTCCCATTATTCTATTTCGCAATCGAACTTATTGACAGGTACACTCCGAATCCAAAAGCTGTTGTCCAGGACATGAACGAAGCCGGAGCTAATAAGAAAACTTCTTACTCACAGCCTAGCAGGCCATCAATGCAACAAGCGCAATCAATGTTGCGCCCTAAAATACCAGGGCAATATCCTCCTCAAAGACCGTACAGCCCGCCCAATCCGTATAATCCTTATAATCGTCCACCGCAGAATCCGCCTAGATATTAAATGAATGAAGGATGAAATTATGAGTTTGCAAACAGTTTTGCTTGTTATTGAATGGCTTAGGAACTTGCTCTTATGCCTTGCTCTGTACTTCGGAGTTAAAGCAACTCTTAATATTCTTCAAGGAAATTTTGAAGATAAGGTTATGCAAATAAAAAAGCCTGTTTTTGTACTCCTGATTTCAGGAATTCTCCTACTTACCATTGCCATGATCATAGAGAATGCTCAAGGAATACTGGACAAGAACTTCACAACAGCAAGCATAATTTTATTCTCAGTATCATACGCGCTGCTGATTATTGCCTTTGGATATTTATGGTTTCACTCTTCAAAGCTGCACAAGCTGCACATAGCAGACCTTACCTTCTTCCTGGGAGTAATCGCGGCAGTGCTCATCTGGGTTTATTACTTGCTCAGAAGCACAATAGCTATTCATTCCGCTAGCCTGTCTCTTCTTAACAAGATTGTTTTCTTCTATCATCCGATAGCAGTGGCTCTCATCTTCCTATTAACATTAAGAATTCATCCCATACACAAAGCCAAGATCATCCAAACACCAATCTGGTATGTTTCCTGCGGGATATTCACGTACTTTCTTGGCTACATGATGCTCGCCTACTCATTCATCAAGCCGCCAGCCAAGCTCATCCCGCTCTTGTACTCCTTGTTCTTTCTCATCAGCGCAGGCTATTTTGTACTGGGCTTCTTGATTGCGAATAAGAAGTTCGGCAATGACTTACAAAAAAGCCAGCAAAAAAGTATTTAAACCAATTGCTAAACCTACAAAAACAATGAAGAGCTCTTTGAGAAAAGGAAATGCCTCGGATATGGACATAAGCGACATTGTTAAAATGATGGGAAAGGCCAGGGCAGACATGAGAAGAGGCCTGGATATTATGAGCAGCCAGATCGACTACCTTATCAGCAATAATAAGGGATCTCCTGATGACATTGAGCACAGGCTGGATTTTCTCCTGGACTGCGCATACCTTGGGCTTGGCGAGGCAGAGTTCAAAAGGCTGAACGCATATTATGCGACCATAAGCCCGGAAAACGCTGCCGAGTATGATAAGTTCTATGCAGAAATAAACAAAGACTAAGCACTCCTGAAGAAGATTACTTTCATGAGGATGAAAAGAAAGTAAAGCCCCAGCATCACCACACCCTGTTTTTTCTCATGGCGCTCAATCCTCATATTTCTCTTTAGCAAGAACATTACTACGAACACGGATAACGCCCAGAAAGGCAGGTCGAACATCAAGAAATTCCTGTCAAAGCTGAAGCCAGAAATGGTTGCGCCCAAGCCCAGGGCGAATAATGGGTCAGTGATATTAGAGCCGATAAGCACGCCGAGCGAAATCTCGCTTGATTTCTTAACAATGCCCTTAATAGCAGTTGACAATTCTGGCATGAACCCTCCGAGCCCGACTACGAGCACACCGACAAAACTCTGGGTGAGATGAAAAGAATCAGTAATCCTCAAGGCATTCTTCACCACCAGTGAGCTCCCAATTGCCAATACAGCCAGCCCGCCAATCATAATCAGGCTTACTATCACTGGATGATGCCTTAGCTTCCTTGATTTCAACTCAACAAGGTCTTCCTCTTTTAACTCCTTCAGGACTTCCCTGCGTAAGTGCTCCTCCCTCTCCTCCATGCTTATTAAGAATAGATAAGCAGCGTACATGATAAGCAGGATTATCCCTTCTTCCCTAGATATGCTGCCGTTCATGCCCATTACAAAGAGCGCTAAAATTGAGAACAAGATTATCACGCCATCACGCAGCAGGTTCTTCTTTGACGCTTTGAGAATGGAAGCGTAGGCAACCAGTCCGACGACAAAGGTTATCTGGCCAATGCATGCGCCAATATTAACTCCCACGCCAATACCGCTTGCAGGAACGCCCTTGAGAGTATCTATAGCTGAGGTTATGCTCGTGCATATTTCTGGCAGGGAAGTTCCGATGCTCAAAATAGTCAATCCTATGAAGGCGTGCGACAGCTTGAATCGCTCTGCAAGCTTCTTAGCGCCTTCCACAGCAAAGTCAGCACCTATCCAGAGCAATGCCAATCCTGCAATCAGCAACAGTATCGGAATAATCATAATACTCCTAGGAACGGGGTTATTTTTAAATTTTTGGGAAAAATTTAATAACCTTTCCCATTTTACCGGCTGTATGGAACCAGGACTCGTTATTGAAAAAACCCAGGAATATGTCAAAGCAAGCTTGTCTGGAGAAGGCACAGGCCATGACTGGTGGCACATTTATCGCGTGCTGAACCTTGCAAGAACCATTCAGAAGGAAGAAGGAGGCAATCTTTTCATTATTGAGCTTGGAGCCTTGCTTCATGATATTGCTGACTGGAAATTCCATCAGGAAAAAGAAGGTTCAAGAAAAACAAAAGAATGGCTGGAGCAGCTTCAACTTGACAGGGGCACGATAAACGCAGTGTGTTACATTGTTGACAACATCTCTTTCAAGGGCGCAGGAGTAAAATGTGAGATGAAATCCCTTGAAGGAAAAATCGTGCAAGATGCTGACAGGCTGGATGCCATGGGAGCTATGGGGATTGCCAGGACATTTGCATACGGTGGCCATAAAGGGACTGAGTTCTATAACCCAAATATTAAGCCAGTTCTCCATACATCAGTCAAAGCCTATACAGATGGGAAGTCCACAACTATTAATCACTTCTATGAAAAGCTTCTCCTGCTCAAGGAAAGGATGAACACCAAGGCTGCTAAGCAGATTGCAGAGAAAAGGCACGAGTTCATGGAGCAATATCTTGACGAGTTCTTTAAGGAGTGGGAAGGAAAGGCTTGACTTTGGGAATGCTTTAAAAACCCCTGAATAATTCTTGGTTCTATGCCAGAAAAAGAATTTTTCATCGACATAATAAATTATATCAAGAAGCACAAGCCTGCCAAGCAGAAGCTTGCCAAGGAAAAAGTGAGGCTGTGCTCTGAGCACAAGCTTGACAGGATTCCTACAGACATAGAGATATTGTTGCGCGCCGGCAAGGATGATTTGGTTTTCCTTAAGAAATACATTCATACCAAGCCGACCAGGACGATTAGCGGCGTTGCAGTTGTTGCTATCATGACTAAGCCAATGCCTTGCCATCATGGCAAGTGCGCTTGCTGCCCCGGGGGGCCTAAGAGCGCATTCGGAGAAGTGCCTCAGGCCTATACTGGAAAAGAACCAGCAACACTAAGAGCTATAAGGAATAATTATGATTCTTATCTCCAGGTTTTTAACAGGCTTGAGCAGTATGTTGTTCTAGGGCAAAGCCCTGAAAAGGTTGAATTGATAGTCATGGGAGGTACGTTCCCCAGCTTTCCTTTGGATTACCAGGAAGAATTCGTTCTTTATGCCTTCAAGGCGATGAATGATTTCTCTGCATTGTTCTATAATAAGAAAGGAGTGTTTGACATCATCAAGTTCAAGGAGTTCTTTGAGTTGCCGGGACAAGTTGGGAGCGCTGATAGAGTAAGAAATATTCACAAGAAATTGTTCGCGCTCAAGAAGAAAGGAGGGAAAAGCCTGGAAGCAGAGCAGAGAAGGAATGAGGCGTCTAATATCCGGTGCGTTGGCTTGACAATTGAGACACGGCCTGACTATGCAAGGCTTGGGCATGCCAATGAAATGCTAATGCTAGGCTGCACCAGGGTCGAGCTGGGAGTGCAGAGCGTATATGATTCTGCTCTCAAAAGAATAAACAGAGGACATGATGTCAAGGAATCGATACTTGCTACCAAGACGCTCAAGGACCTTGGCTTTAAGATTAATTATCAAATGATGCTGGGCTTGCCAGGCATAAAGCCTGATGATGACTTGCAAGGCTTGAGAGAATTATTCGGTAATCCTGACTTCAAGCCAGACATGCTCAAGCTCTACCCATGCATGGTCCTCAAAGGGACGCAACTCTACGAGGAATGGAAGCAAGGCAAATACAAGCCATTAACAACAGAAGAAGCAGCGCGGATTATCCTTGAGTTCAAAAAAACAGTGCCAGAATATGTTCGCATCATGCGGGTGCAGAGAGACATACCAACTCAAGTCACAGAAGCAGGAGTAGACATGACTAATCTTCGGCAATACATTGCAGAGAAAATGGAAGAAGAGAATGTGAAGTGCAGGTGCATCAGGTGCAGGGAGATAAAGGGCAAAGAAATCAAGGGAAAAGTAGAATTGCGGCTAATCGAGTATTCTGCTTCTTACGGCAAGGAATATTTCATCAGCCTTATTAATCAGGACTGCCTTGTCGGCTTTTGCAGGCTGCGCTTCCCTTCGGAGAGCCTGAGAAAAGAAATCATTGCTGAATCTGCACTAATCAGGGAGTTGCACGTCTATGGCAGCTCTGTGAATATCGGCGGCAAAGGCAGTGAAAGCGCTGCGCAGCACAGAGGCTTTGGCAAGCAGCTCCTCAGAACTGCAGAAGAGATTGCAAAGAAGGCTGGAAAGAAAAAGATGATTGTGATATCTGGTGTCGGAGTGCGCGAGTACTACAGGAAGCTCGGCTACAAGAAAGCAGGGCCGTACATGGTTAAAGAGCTAAGATAGCGTTGATAATGAAGATAAAATTATTTCATGTAAAAAATTCAGGCAAAAGATTTAAATAGGATTACGTGCTTGTTGAGATTTCATCAGTTCAGGGGGAAAAGAGTTCATGCTTAAGGCTTTTGATGTAAGTGAATCCAAGGGAAGGTTGCGCAAGGAAACAGGACTGGCTGCTGACAGCCCGTTCCTGACTGATTTCTTCAGGATTATTGAGAGCAAGTCCTTCAGGAGGCTGCCTTTCAAGACCCAAGTCTTTTCTTTTCCAGAACACTCCCACATCAGGACAAGACTGACGCATACGAACGAGGTCATTGCTACAGCTGGCAAGATTTCTGAGCAGCTAGGATTGAACACTCCGCTCTGCTTAGCGATTGCTGCAGGCCATGACATAGGCCATGCTCCCTACGGCCACCTAGGCGAAGGATTATTGTCAGAGCTTGGCAAGAAATTATTCAAGCACGAGATTTACGGCGCAGTATTATTGCAGGAAGTGGAGAACAGGGGTAAGGGGCTTAACCTTTGCTATGAAACACTCGAGGGCATAAGGATGCACGCCAGGGGTGCGCACGAGCTGAATGTTAACTCTTCCAAGCCAGCAGAGTACGCTGCTGTGATGTTCGCTGACAAGATGTCATATACATTTTCAGATTACAGTGATGCTGAGCGCTACGGCTATTTCCCAAAAGATGATTACAAGAAGCTAGTGGCTGAGATTGACTCTGTACTCGGGAGAAAAACAGACGACAGGAAGGAAGCCTGCATAAAGGCGCTGATAAAAGAAAGCAAGGAAAAAGGCTTTGTATCCTTCTCCCAAGGAAAAGAATTCGAGCTCTTTGATGAGCTAAGAGGCGTGCTATACAAAAGAGTATATGAGGCAATTGACACTTCAGTACACAAGATCATCCTGAAAAACCTTTACACCTTCATCAAGGAGAATGAGGACTTCCACAAGAAATACAACGGCTTTGACCCGATAATCTTCATCTCATTACTAACAGACCAGGACGTAACCAACTTCGGCAACCTCAGACTAAGCTCAAAAAAGCTGAGCCTAAGCGACCTGGAAAGCCAATTCAAAGCAGCATTCGAGCTGTTGCCAGAATTAAAAGACAAGAAGATCGAGTACTGGAACCCGGAACTGAACTGGTGAAGGCGTTTTCTTATATGAGAGGTTAGTTTCAATTTGAGTTGGAGGCGAGTTGATTCTCTACCCAAAAGACATTCCAAACTACCAAGAATACCATGATAAATAGGAATATTTCTCCCTTAAAATTAAGAAATAAGTCTACGATTCTGGGAATTAATGTGTTGATTGCTTGAGCGATGAAACCTATTAGTTTATCGTTTGTAATGCCTTTAAATATTAATACAACATATTGAATGCAGAGAAGAATAAATGGCCAAAAATACCATGTTATCCCAGAAAAAGTTAATATTTTTTTAAAGTTCTTCAACAGAATCTTCTTCATTTCATCAAAATATCCCATGATAAGTGCTAGGAATCTACCCTAATATTAATACTTGTCTCCAACTCAAACTCTTCGTAGCCTTCAGCTCCTTGTCGTTCCATCCCTGTTCGCCGTATTTCTCAAAAAGCTATTGCTTTTTGTGGGCTCCTCTCGGGGCAACGAGAATATAATCTGGTTAATTTCAATAAATCCAGAGCCCTCTCGAAAGCAAACTTTTTAAACAAGCACGACCTTCTAAATTAATATGGCAAGATATTACCGAAGACATAAACCTCGGCACTTTCATCATCCAAATCTAAGATTTAGAAGTAAACACCATAAACCCAATACATTTCGTAAAACTCGCAACATAGTTTTACAGCATCCAATTATTGCTTCTATTGTGACAATTGTCTTAGCCATCATCTTACTTCGAATATCATTTAGTAGCCAATTTTTTGGAAATGACATTTCTGAATTTAGAATTTGGTTCATTCTATTCGCTATTTTGCTTGGCATAATAGGAATCATATCATTAATTGTATGGTTTAGAAGAAATGTTCCTCAGTTAGTCACAAAACATGATGTTAATTGGAGAAGACGATAATTCTAGGGCTCCGGATTTACTCCTCACTCACAATATTCTTCCTCTGCATTTCAGAAAACATTTAAAACACTTGCTTCTTTCTTTTCTGTATGCTTGAAGCCATTCCGGATAGCAGCAAGTTTGCTGTTAAGGAGAAATTCGTGGATAGGTACAGGGCTATTCTGGGTGAGCGTTATGATGAGTTCATTCATTATTCTACTGCTTATATCAGGAAGAGCATTCGTGTTAATACTCTCAAGGCTGATGTTGCAGATGTCAAGAATAGGCTTGAGAAGAATTGGAAGCTTGACCAGGTTCCTTGGTGCAGTGAAGGCTTCTGGATTGACCACAGGGCTGAGGGCGAGGATAAGAGGTACGATGTTGGCAATGTGATTGAGCACATGCTAGGTTATATTTATGTGCAGGACGCTGCCAGCATGATACCACCTATTGTCCTTAATCCTGAGCCTGGAGAAATGGTGCTGGACATGTGCAGCGCTCCTGGCAGCAAGGCGAGCCAGATGGCTGCTATGATGCAGAACAGCGGCGTGCTGATTGCGAATGACTTGCAAGGTAACAGGCTGAAAGCCCTTGGCATAAATCTCCAGAGGACAGGCGTGAGCAACGCTCTCATCACTCAGATGCCAGGGCACAAGTTCAGGTATATACAATTGAAATTTGACAAGGTATTGGTGGATGCGCCTTGCTCAGGCACAGGTACAATAAGGCGCTCTCTCAGGACTCTGCAGATGTGGGGGCCTAACATGGTGAAGAAGATGGCTGCTCAGCAGAAGCAGATGCTTGCCTCTGGGTTTGAGGCACTAAAGCCAGGTGGAGTGCTGGTTTACTCAACTTGCACAATGGAGCCTGAAGAAGACGAAGGAGTTGTGAGCTGGCTGCTTAACAATTACAAGGGTGCAAAGCTCGAGGATATTAAGCTTGACATTAAGAGGAGCAGTGCAATCACTGAGTTTGATGGCGAGAAATATCATCCTGATGTCAGCAAGTGCTTGAGGATTTGGCCTCAGGATAATGATAGTGAGGGGTTTTTTGTTGCAAAAATAAGGAAAATTTAAATACGATTAGTATCTGAATCATTCTATGCCTGAGAAGAAAGCCAACAATAAGTTTATTCTGTATGCCTGCATAGCTTCACTCATAATATTCTTCATCCTTTTGGTCGGCTCTCTGAAAGGCGGTTTCTTCCTGCCTGTTGATAATTGGGTTTATTCTCAGAATGCTGCAATGTATAAGCCTGTGATTCCTGTCATCATGCTCTTAATCACCAGCATCATGAGCTTGCAGGGAGCAATAATGCTAAGCGCCATAGCATTCAGTGTCCTGCTCAGCCAGAAAAAAGCCAGGCAGGCATGGTTTTTGGTCATAAGCTTAGTAGCGTGTTATGTTTTTTGGGAATCGGCAAAGTTTCTCGTGCAAAGGCTGCGTCCTGAAATCAGGCTTGCAGCGGCGAGCGGCTTCAGCTTTCCAAGCGGCCATGCAGCCACTGCGGCAGTATTCTTCGGCTTGATGATTTACTTGTTCAAGGATGAGTTCAAGAGTGTGATTGGAAAAAGGATTTTTATCGTGGTTTGCGCCATAATCGCCTTGCTTGTAAGTTACAGCCGGATTTATCTGGGCGTGCACTGGCTTAGCGACGTGCTTGCAGGTATTGCTTTGGGAGTATTCATAGCAACAGCAGCAGTGCTGGTGATGAATCATAAATTATAAATATGGCTGTTTTCTTTATTGCTTTCAAAACGGGTGGTTGAGTTGCTGGATAATTATGTTTCAGAATTGTGGAGCAAGGTAAAAAGGGGCGCTGCTGGCTTGGTTCTCGGCGCAGGATTGGTCTTGCTTGGAGCCAATGCTTATCCGGCTTATGCGCAGGAGCAGCAGAAGGTGGAGCAGGCCGACCAGAAGACAGTGGCTTATTCAGCTGCTATGAGCGCTAAGAGCATAGATGAGAAAATCAGGCTTCTTGAGGAATATGTCAAGACGTATAATGACTCACAGTATCACAAGTATGCTTTCAAGGAACTGGCGTTCGGCTATTATGGCAAGAAGAATTATGACAAGGTCATTCTTAACGGAGACAAGGCTTTGGCTTTCACTGACTTGGATGCCGAGTCAAAAGCCCAGCTCTTCCTGGTGACAGGTGAGGCTTATGTTGTTAGTCCTGACAAGAAAGACTTAGGCAAGGCAGTTGCTTATGCAAATCAAGCTAAGAGCATAGCGACGAACAGTGGGCTTGGCGAGGCTTATCTCAAGGCAGCCAATAGCTTGGAGTCCGTGGTGGAAAAGGCAAGGGGCGTTGAGAAACCTGTTTCAAAGCCTGATCCTTTGAGTGCAGCCAAAGCATTGTATAATAAGAAGGATTACGTGGGGGCTGAGAGGGCCTTGGCACCTCTCGATCACAAGAACCCGGATGTGACTTATTATTATGGCTTGAGCCTTTATCAGAACAAAAAATACCCTGCTGCTATCCAAGGCCTCATCACTGCGAGCTTGCTTGACCCTGCTAAGTATTCCAAGGCAAAGGATACTGCGCAGAGCATCTTTTTTAACTATATATATAAGGATTCCAAAACAGGCAAGGACTATAACTTCATGGTCAAGGAAGTGGCTAACTTTGCAGAAGCAGATATTGTACGCCTGAACAAGGAGTTCAACGACAAGTGGGAAGGCAAGGAGATAGAGGACAATAGCACAGAGCAAGAGCAGTACAAGAGAGAGCTTGACAAGCTTAACACGAGTATTGCAAGGATAAAAAAGGATGCTTTGGATTACAATACCAAGCTCCAGGGCGAAGCTAATGCTGCCTTCAACAGGATTATCGAGGAGACAAGGAAGAGAATTGGCGTGAAATAAAGTAGTAAAAAATGCAAATCACGAAAATCTTTCAATGTAACGCCCTAATGGTTACAAAAATATAAATACTTAAACGTATTACTTTATCATACTTTTGAATTTTTGCTAGATAAAACTATCTAAAAAGGGTGGGAGAAATGGAAACTGAACAAGTTTTGAAACCATCATTCATGCAACGCACAAGAAGTTTTCTTAAGAAGAAATGGGTGACTACTGTGGGCGGACTGGCAATAGGCGCAGCACTAACCATGGGCGCAGCCCCAAAAGCCAATGCACAGGAAACTGCTCTGCAAGAGTTCAACTACAACAAAGTACAAGTCAACGCGACATTTGTGGGCAACACAGCAGGAGACCATGATATTAGCAGGAACCTTGATTTTGTGCTCGAAAACATGGGCGTGGAAAACAAGTACAAGGACGACTTCAAGCTGTGGGTGCACGAGAATTATGACTGGACCAACAAGGACGTGCTGAGCGAAGTGAAAAATAGAATCAACAATCCTGAACAGTACCCTTGGATTGAAGCTGTTGGAAAATACTGGCCAATGAACCCTAACGGAAGGTTCGATGGCAGGCTTGACCTGGAAGCCATCATCACAAGGGACCTTGAAGGGAACGAGGAGATATTCTACACCGACCCTGCGGACTCAAACATGTATTATCTTAACGATAATTATTTCTCAGACTGGGCATTCTTCCCAGGAAGGCACTTGACCGGGTTTCATTACCCCTACTTTGGAGGTTACGGCCCGTCATGGGACTGGGATGGGGACGGCATACCCAACAGGTTTGACATGTTCCCGTTCTCATGGGATCATTGGGATCCGTGGATGTGCGACCCGTGGTACGGCGCCTGGGACTGGTTCGGCTTTGGATGGAGCCCCTGGGGGTGGAACTGGGGTTGGGACAATCATTTCGGGCATAACTGGATGTACTGGGGATACTGGGGAGGACCTGGGCATTATTGGGACATTGACATAATTGATGACCATGATGGCAATCGCGTGCATTGGAGAGACTACGCGGACAGGATTACCAAAGACCAGCTAAGAGATCCAAATTATAGAGGAGATGCTAATGATATGGTCAGACAACTAGTCGCCAACAGGGAGGCGCATAGGCTTGTGCTGGACAAGAACCAGCTACAGCAGAGAGACCAATTTGTTAAAAGCATTGACAAGGCAAACTATGAGATGCTCAAGAAAAACCCGCAAATCAGGATGAGAGACCCCAATGGGAAAGAAAGAATAATCAGAGTCAATCCGTCAGATTACAAGCCTGACCCTAACACAGGGAGGATAAACACAGAAAGGATAATGCGGCGTGGCGATGAAGGAAACCGCTCGCCTGTAAGCCCAGGAACAATAAGGGATCCGGGCAGCAGGGTGATAAGGGAAAATAATCCGCCAAATACAGGTGGCGAGAAAATCATAAAGAAAGAAGGCGAAGGCACAGGCATAATTAAGAAAGTAGATGAGAACAAAGAAGGCTCTGGCGCAGTGATAAAGAAGAAAGATGATACTGGCAAGAGTTATTCTTTGGACAGGGGCTCTATTTATTCGCCATCGTCATCGCGAAGCTCTGCAACATCTTACCAGTCCAGGAGCACAACTGCTTATCCGTCAAGAGTGCAGCGGGATGACCTGTTGAGCAGGATGATAAGGCAGGAAAGCTCAAGGATAATCATCCCTGGCCAGCAGGAAGTGAAGCAATACTCCTCGCCAACAATCAGGGACAGGAATTATGTGCCTAGCTCGCCTAGCCAGAGCAGAAGCACCTACACCCCTCTGCGCACAACAATAACCTCGCCATTCAGGTCGAGCATTGGGAGAATCTACAGCCAGCCTACAATAAGGAGCAACCCAATCAGGAGCTACAGCAGCCCGAAAATAACAAGCTCAAGCAAGTCAAGCAGCAGCTCAAAGTCAACTGCCAGCCGCTCCTACTCTGGCAAAAGCTCGTACAGCCCCAGCAGGTCGAGCAGCAGCACACGCAGTTCAGGCACTGTGAGGAAGAAATAGGGCAAAATATTTTATTTTTTATTTATCCTATTTTTATGACTTGTTCTTATTTTATTGGTTTTCATATCTTAGTCTGAAGAATATAAGATGAAAACTGAAGAAAACTAACAAAAAAATTTAACTTACTTCCTAGCTTTTTCTATCTTTCCTTTCAGGAGCGCGTCAAGGCTCTGGTCATTGACTTTTATGACTTGCCACCTGACTCCTGGCACGTCCCCTTTGCTTCTTCCCATGGCGCCGCCGATGCATTCGATAATGACTTCGTCGTGTTCGTCTATCATCTTGGTTGCGCCGTCTCCTGGGCAGAATGCTGTGACTTGCTTGCCGTTCTTGACAAGCTGCACCCTTACGCATTTTCTCATGGCAGAGTTGGGCTGCTTTGCTTCCAGCTGCACCTTCTCAAGCACAATGCCTGATGCCATGCTTGCTCCTCCGAGAGGGTCAGATTTCTGCTTGACCCGCATGGCTTTCTTCACAAACCATTTGTAGTGCCATCTGGCTTTCTTTCGCCTGTTTTGCAGCCTCTTTGCTGAGTTCAACCCTTTGCTTTTCTTGCTCATGTTTAACACTCCGTTAGCATTATATAACCTTGATTTCCTGTATTGTGAAGTACTTACCGACTATTTTCTCAAGGTTTCTTAGGTTCTGGGCTTTTATTCCTATTATTAAACCTTTTGTTTTTGTGTCAGCGCCTGTGACTGTGATGACGTCCCCGTCTGTGTTTATATTGGTCACCTTCAGAGGCGCTAAATAGTTGAGTATGAACTGCTGCCTGTCAAGGTTGAATTCGACTATCTTTATCTTCCTCTTCAGCATCTTCTCCAGTTGCACAACATTGCTCTTGTTCCTGCCCAAGGCTTTTCCCATCTCGCCAGCATCCACTAGGAACACCAGCTTTTCCCTGTCAAAAAAGCAGTCCTTGAGCTGCGCATGGGTTATCCTGTCGAATAATGCCATGCACTTCAAGATGTCTGTGTCAAATGTTATTTTTTGATCGCTCATTTTCAGAACCCTTGAAATAATTTTCTCCTGCTCATTTATCCCCGTTTATTTCTCGAACTTTCCTTTTTCCTTCTCAGCAATCTTCTTCATCCCAATGGCTGATATTGAGAACGGCTTCTTGCACACAATCCCGAGCTCGTCATTGGGTATGCTTAGCTTCTCCACTTCCACGCCCGACATCGGCGCATAGTATTCTATGTCCTTCACCAGGCTTTCCGCGGCATTGCTTGCCAGGAATATCTTTGCCAGCTCCTTCTTCTTCAGAGCCTTCAATGCTCTGTCTGTGCCTATCACTAACATCTTGCTCTTCAATTGCTTCTTAATCTCATCAACGCTCATGTTAACACCCTAAAAAATTTATCACTCTCCTCGCTTATTTCTCTTTCTCCTTATTAGTCCTTATCTTGGTAATAAGGCCTGGAAGTCCTGTTCCTATGGGCACGGGCTGGTTAATCATAACATTCTCAATCACAGAGTTAAGGTCATCAATCTCTCCGACCATGGCGGCGTTGATAATGTGCTTAATAGGGGTCTCGAATGATGCCCTTGCAAGCACGCTCGGCTTCTCCTTGACAATGCCGTACCTGCTCACTCCGAGTACATGGCCTGACATGGTCATCGCATCAGAAACCAGGAGTATGTGCCTTATGTCAATCTTGATTCCCTGGTCCTTGAGCACCTTGATTATTTCCCTGATGATAGCCTCTCTTGCAGCTTCTATCCCGAACAGCCGCCCGATCTCTGCAATATTGTTGGTGGTGGTCTTGTAAGTGTCAATCTCAGGGAGCTTGAGGACGTCCTTGAGGTTGCTGCCTGCAGTCACAATAACGTATTCATTGTCCCTCTTGACAGGCAATACCTGGGTTACTCCTTTTATCCCATTAATATAAACATCTTTCAGCTTCTCCTTGAGCTTGTAAATGATGTTAAGAGCATCATCGCCAGAAGTCCTTACCTTGATGCTGCCGTCCTTGTCGAGTTTGACATCAATGCCTTTCAAGCCAGGGCTCTTGCTCAGTATGGCTGCAATCTTTGCACCATTCATCTTTCGGTCTTTCAGCTTTTTCTCGTCGAGCTCAATCCTCATCCTGGTCTCTGCAACATTGATGCTTATCTCTTTGACGTATTCCCTGAGCTTGGTCTCCTTCAGGCTCTCTGCAAACAGTCGTATGTCCTTGACATCCGCGGATTTCTTCAGGTGAATCTCCATCATCTTGGTGCTGATCTCGCTCCTGGCGTCCAGTATTTCAATCAGTCTTGGGAGTCCTGTGGTCACGTTCATCTCGCTGACTCCGGCAAAGTGGAATGTCCTCAGGATCATCTGGGTTCCTGGCTCTCCAATTGACTCAGCAGTTACTATGCCAACGCTCTCTCCAGGCTCTGCCAATGAGGTCCTGTATTCCCGGAATACCCTGTCCATTATCCTCTTCAGCCTGGCTGAGCCGATGCTATCAGGCAATTCCTTCTCCAGGTCTTCCAGTATCCTGGGTGGAAGCCTGTCCTTGAATTCTTTTAGTTCTGCACGCATGATTATCACATCTTCTGCTTAGTTTGTCGTCCTTATGATGTGGCCGACATTAATCTTTCCGCCTTCGCTCTTTGAGACGTCAACTCCGTCCTCTCCATAGGCGAACTGCACTATCCTCTTGCCAGCATCCCTGACTGTGAAGTCATACTCCACCCTGAAGTCCTGCATTGCATTTGCCAGTCGCCTATAGAGGTATCCTGATTTGGGAGTTCTTAGCGCGGTGTCCATGAGGCTGTCTCGCCCTGTCATGGTCATGAAGAATAGCTCGAATGGCTCTAGCCCTTTCTTGAAGCTGTTCTTGACAAATCCTCTAGCAGCTGCGCCAAGGTCTCCTTTCCTGAAGCATGACAAGGTCCTGTCTTGGTATCCCCTGCCGACTCTGCCTCCCCTGAGTGCCTGCTGCCCTACGCATGCTGACATCTGGGCGAGGTTTAGCAAGTTTCCTCTTGCCCCTGACAATATGATCATGAGTGCATTTGAGTCCTCGTCCGCATTCTTGGCGACGATTTCTCCTGTCTGGTTTCTTACCTTGTTCAGCCTCTCCAGGATTCTGAGCTCAAGGGTTTCCCTGATGTCTCTTCCTGGCAGCAGCTCGAGAGTTCCTTCCTCGTACTCTTTGATCATCTTCCTCACATCGGCGTCTGCCTCGTCGATTTGGCGATTAATCTCATCTTTCACTTCTGGCTTGAGGTCGATGTCTGACAGGGTTATTGTGAGCCCATAGCGCAGGAGCACTTCTATACCGAGCCTGTAAATCTTTCCAAGCATGTCGACCATCTTCTTTGCGCCGTACTGCTTGTGCAGGTTTCTCAGCAGCAGCCCTGAGCCTTCTCCCAGGTTGTTCTTGTCCAGTACGCCGGTAAGGAGTTTTCCGTCCTTGATCTCGACGACTGCGTCAGGGTCTTTGACGCCTTCCTTGTGGTGCTTTGCAAATCCCCTGAAGTTGAAGTCATCTGGCAATAACACTGAGAATATTTCCTTGCCGCTCACCGTGTTCTTGTTGGGCAGCTTGGAGAATTCATCCATCCCTGCTGCGCAGAGCAGGTCAATCGCTTCCTCTCTTGAAAGGTTGAGGTATTTAGTGAGCATATAGTTTCCTGTGATGGCGTCTTGGTTGCAGCCGATTATGCTTAGCCCGTATCTTGGGCTGATGAGCTGGGTCTGCACTTCCATGAGGATTTCTGCCTCTGCCCTTGCCTCTTCTGTCTGAGGTATGTGCAGGTTCATCTCGTCTCCGTCGAAGTCTGCGTTGTAAGGAGCACAAACAGATGGATTAAGCCTGAGAGTCAATCCTGGGAGCACTCTTACCCTGTGGCACATCATGCTCATCCTGTGCAGGCTTGGCTGCCTGTTGAATATGCTGATGTCTCCGTCCATAAGGTGTCTCTCGACGATGAAGCCTGGCTGCAGTTCCTCGATGAGCGCTTCTTTGGTCTCATCTGTTATTTTCTTTCTCCTGCCGTCAGGCCTGATAATATAATTAGAGCCGGGATAAGTCTTTGGTCCTCTCTTCACAAAATTCTTGAGGTATTCTATGTTCCATGTCGTCACTCTTTCTGGGACTGTGAGCTTCATGGCCATCACCATGGGCACGCCGACTTCGTTGATGTTGAGCATGGGGTCTGGGCTGATGACAGTCCTTGCACTGAAGTTGGTTCTTTTTCCTGCGAGGTTGTGCCTGATTCTTCCTTCTTTGCTCTTGATCCTTGCTGTTAATGTCTTGAGTGGCTGGCCGCTCCTGTGCCTTGCTGGCGGTAGTTGTGCCACTTCGTTGTCAAAGAAGGTTGTGACATGGTACTGCAGCAGGTCCCATAAGTCCTCAATAATTATTTCTGGCGCTCCTGCGTTGATGTTCTCGAACAGCCTCTGGTTGATTCTTACTATGTCTCCGAGCTTGTGAGTCAAGTCATCTTCACTTCTTTCACCTGTTTCCAAGGTGATGCTTGGCCTCATTGTCACTGGCGGTATTGGGAGTACTGTGAGCACCATCCATTCTGGCTGCGCAGCGAGCGGGTTTATGCCGAACAAGGGCAGGTGCTCTCTCTTGATTCTCTCCAGCCTGCTCCTTATCTCGATGGGGCTGATTCTCTTATCTTCCTCAAGGAAAGTGGTTGGCTTCTCAATCTTTATCTTGAACTGCTTTTCCTTGCAGTGCGGGCACTTGGTTACTGTCTTTAGGGCAGCTATTATTTCCTGGACCTTCTCGCGCTGCTCGTCTATCCCGAACTCCGCACCTACTTTTTCCAATTCCTCCCTTGCCTTTGATATCTTGTCATTGGGGATGAGGATGCTGCCGCATGCCCTGCATGTGCACCTTAATAAGTCGAGAATGATGTTAACGAATTTGATATGGATGACCGACCTTGCCAGCTCGATATAGCCGAAATGCCCTGGGCATTCCTTGAGCTTGCAGCCACATGTCTTGCACTTCAGGCCCGGGTCTATCACTCCGAGGCGGATGTCCATGAGCCCTCCGTCGACAGGATAGCCTTCCTTGTCGTACAGCTCAGGAGTCACTATCTTGGCTGATGCTATGTCCTTGATGAACTTGGGGCTCATCAGGCCGAATTCTATCTTGTCAATCTTTTTTGAAACAGTTGGCTCCATATAACCTTTTGCGAAAAGGTTAACGAAAACACCTTAAGGAGGATATTCTCGCTTTGCTCGAAATCCTCCGAATCATGTTTTGTTTTCTTTTCACAACCTCATGCTTTATTTTTTTTAGTACTTGCTCTTTAGCTTTAATTTAGGGTATACTATCATGCTCTTGAACTCGTCAAGTATAAGTTTGAATGCATAGCTCATCTCGATGTTGCTTATCTCCACGTTCTCTCCGCATGTGGGGCAGAAGTGGGAGTTCTTCCTAGCATCATAAATGGCGATTAGCCCGCAGCCTTCGCAAATAGGGACTTCTGTCTTGTCGCTGTCAAACCTCTCCTTGAGCAGCAGGCTTGCTCCGTGGGCGACAAATGTGTCCTTCTCCATTTCTCCTAGCCTTAAGCCTCCTTCCTTGGCTCTTCCTTCTGTGGGCTGCCTGGTCAGGAGCTGTATGGGTCCTCTTGCCCTGCTGTGGATCTTGTTGGCTACCATGTGCTTCAGTTTTAGGTAGTACATGTTTCCGACGAATATCTTGGTACGGTATTGCTCTCCTGTGATTCCGTTGTAAACTGTCTCTGTGCCGTTCTCCCTGAATCCCATCTTGAGCAGCTCAAGCCTTAGGTCTGACTCGTGCTCGCCTTCAAATGTGGTGCCGTCAATATACCTGCCGCTTAGCGCTCCTGTTTTTCCTGCGAGCAGCTCGATGAGGTGGCTGACTGTCATCCTGCTTGGGATTCCGTGAGGGCCGAATATGACGTCAGGCTTTATTCCTGATGCTGTGAATGGGACGTCTGCTTCTGGGACTATGAGGCTTACTACTCCTTTTTGTCCGTGCCTTGAGGTGAGCTTGTCTCCGATCTCAGGGATTCTTGGGTCTCTGAGCCTTACTTGCACGAGCCTGTTGCCTTCTTCACTCTCTGTCAGCATGACAAAGTCCACGAGCCCTTTTTCTCCGTGCTTCAGTGCGTTGCTTGACTCCCTTCTGGAAGTGGTTGCCAGGTTGTACTCTTCGAGGCTGCTGAGAAATCTGGGCGGGCTTGTCTTGCCGATTATCACGTCGCCTTCCTCGACCACTGCTTCTGGGTAGATGATTCCGTCTTCTTCGAGGAATCTGTAATCATGCTCTGTCCTGTAGCCCTTGGCGTCCTTTGTAGGTATGCTTATCTCGTCAGTCAGTCCTCCTGAGTATCTGAGCTCTTCAGTCAATACAGGCCTGTAGTATGTGCTCCTGCCGAATCCCCGGTCAATGCTTCCCTGGTTGATCACTATGGCATCTTCCATGTTGTATCCTTTATATGACATTATGGCGACGACAACGTTCTGCCCACAGGGGTGCTTGTCCATGTCAAGGATTTCATTGGTGATGGTTGTGACTATTGGCTTTTGCGGGTAGTTGAGCAGGTTCACGTCCATGTCTATCCTGGCGAAGAAGTTGGCTGCGTAGAATCCTACTCCTTGCTTCTGGTTTTTTGAGCCTTGGGTGAGCCTGACCCCCTGGTTGTAGTTTCCGAACGGGACAAGGCTTGTTGTGAGGCCGAAAATATCAAGGGGGCTGATGTCGAGGTGGGTGTCGTCTGGTGAGAGGTTGGATTCCTTGATGGAGACTATTGCACTCTCCTCTTCCATGCTGTCAAGATACTCAACTACTCCTTGCTGTACGAGGTCTGACCATTTTAGCTCGTTCTTCTCCAGTTGCTCAACTTGGGATTCTGTGAGCGCTGATTTCCCGTTCCTGACGACGATGAGTGGCCGAATGCATCTTCCGCTTCCGCTCTCAATCATGACCTGGTCAATCTTGGCATCATAAAGGAAGTTCATGCTGAATGGCAGCTTGTTGCTTCGCCTCAGCCCGATTAGCTGGGCGGCATAGTCTTTGCCATTGTTCACTTTTCCGATGTATTTGCTGTTTAGGAATACTTCAGCCATTTTTCATTCTCTATTTCTTTTTTTTCGCGCCAGTAGTCGCGGATTTCTCCACTTCCAGCCCTGCCTTTATGAGCAGCGGAAGGATGTCTTCTTCTGGGATGTCATGGGATACGCTGCTGAGCAAGGCGAGGTTCTTCCTGAGCCCTATGTTGGTTCCTTCAGGAGTCTCGCTGGTGCAGAGCCTTCCCATGTGAGTAGCATGCAGGCTTCTCGCCTCGAAATTTTCTTGTGATGAGGATAGCGGGCTGATAACTCTTTGCAGGTGGGACAATGTCTGTAGGAAGTTGAGCCTCTCTATTCTCTGGCTCACTCCTTTCCTGCCGCCCACCCAGCTTCCTGTTGCCATGCTTGAATAAATCCTCTGGGTTAGGAGCTTCTCCCTGATGATGACCTTGATGCTGGGTGACTTGCCTCTCTTCACAATCCTCTGGAAGTTGTAGAGCAAGTCTCCGATGAGGACTTTGAGGTTGACCCTGAACAGGTCTGCCATTAGGTCTCCGCTGAGCTTGAGCCTCTTGTTCATGTAATGGTCCTTGTCATCCTCGCCCTCGTTCCTTATGGTGAGCACCATCTTCTTGAGGGTCTTGCACAGGTTGTAGGCTTTCCACAGCCTGTCCTCGCGCTCTATGCCGACGTGAGGCAGCAGGTACTTGTCCAGTATCTCCTGCATCCTCTGGATTCTTATCTCCCTGGACTGGGTGATGCCTATCCTCTTTGCAATGTAATCAATAGCATCCTCTGAGTTCTTTATGTCGACGAACTCGTACAGGTTGATGAGGATTTCTGCATCTTCCTCCAAACCAACAAACCTCATTATCTCCTCGTCCTTCACCAGGCCTAATGCCTTGATGATGACGATGACAGGGACTCTCTTTACTCTTGTGAATGTGAGATAGAATAATCCGTCCTTGAGCTTCTCGAACTGGTGCGGAATCTTGTATGAGCCTTTTTCTGAGAATAATTTCCCGACGTACTCGCTGACGCCGGTTTTTTCCTTCTCAATCATGAACTTGTTGGATGCCAGGTCTTCTATGTTCACAATCGCTTTTTCAGTCCCGTTAATGATGAAGTATCCTCCAGGGTCATCAGGGTCTTCGTTGTGCTGGATGAGCTCGTCCTTGGTCAGGTTGTTCAGGTGGCAATACTTTGACTTGAGCATGATGGGGATATTGGCTATCTGGGTGGTGAAGCTCTCCCTCTGCACTCCGTTGATATGGGCGCTGACTTCGAGGAACATAGGCGCTGAGTATGAAAGCTTTCTCAGCCTTGCCTCAACAGGGTAAATGCTTCTCTTAGAGCCGTCTGCTTCTGTTATCTCTGGCTTGGTAACCCAGACATTGTCCAGGCGTATCTTGAAAGAATCAACATTGGGCGGGATTATGGTGGGCTCAATCTCCTTGTTCTCCTCGATGATTTCCTTTAGCTCGTTGTCGATGAAGTTGTTGAAGGACTCAATGTTAGCCTTTACAATGCTATTCTGCTCAAAGTATTTCTTCAGCAGCACGTAGGATTTTTTTAGGTGACTTTGAGTGTGAGCCATGTTGTTTACCCCTTAATAACCCCTCTGAAAAAGGTGATGTTGCCACAAGTCCTGCTGGCTCTCTTAATCTTGATGATGTCGCCCTCCTTGACATCCAGGTGAGCGATGGCAGGGTCAGTGAGAAGGATCTTCGGCATCTCCCTGATAGTAACATTATACTTCTTAAGAATGTCTTTTGCCTCCTTTTCAGACAGCTTGATATGCTCAGGCACTAGTTCATGCTCAATCTTTTCTGTCTTAGTCATTTTCAGTCCTCATAATTATGAATGGGCCGGACGAGAGTATCGTAAGCCATTGACAACAATGACATGTTGTTTCGAACTCGCGACCACTGCATTTCTTTTGGATTTTGGTTATCATTAAAAGTGCAGTGCTCTAGCCAGGCTGAGCTACCGGCCCAGGTGAACATTAGTTTTCCCTTGAGTCCTCGGTGAACTCCCACGGATAAACAATCCATGCATTTGTTTCCTCGATGTAATAATCGGGTTTTGCCTTGGACCAGGGCTTGTAATGCAGCGTTGCGAACTTGACTGCTGCAGGCTTGAATGATGCAAGGTAATCCTTGAGCACCAGTATTGTCTCTCCGCTGTCAGCGATGTCATCCACCACGAGCACGTTTGCGCCCTTGATGTTGATGCTGAGCTTCTCTGTGATTTCTGGTGCCTGAGTTTTTTTCTTGCAATGATAACTTTTGCAAGCCACGCTTGCTGTGGAGTCAATCCCGAGGTAATCGCTCAAAAACCTCGCCGGAACCCAACCACCCTTGGAGATGCCAATGATGATGTCGGGCTTGAATTTGCTTTCCTGGATCTTGGCTGCGAGGTCCTTGCACAACTCTACGAATTCCTCAAGGCTGACTCTCGTCTTATCAACCATACGCCCTGGCCGGGATTCGAACCCGGGTCGAAGCCTTGCTGTGCACTCAACCATTAATGATTGTGAATGATTATAATTCTCGACAGGGCTTCATGATAGGCCAGTCTACACCACCAGGGCAACATATGAATAACCATGAAGCGAATCTGTGATGATGAAATGTTTATGGTGATTATAATATAATAATAAAGCAGTGGCTCTCTTATGCTTGCGTATTACCTTTAGAAACCTCCTGCCCCTCCAAACATTTTTTTGTATACTCCTATCATACAGCCTGGCTATGATATGATGATAACTATCTATTTCCAGTTAATACTGGGAATTTTTTGAAAGAGTTCTGGGCCCTTTATAAAGCTTGTGATTTGTGTATAGAAAAAGAGGGCGAGGCTTTACCTAAGGATACGCTGCATACTCTGAAGCGCACTAGGCCCTGTCTGCGATTGAGCCGCAGTCTTTGCAGACGGATTGGCATATCCAGTGATCACCAAGTCCCCTTCCTTGAGGTCGCCAAACAGGACCTTCTTGACTCCTGTGTATGAGTTGTCAGTTACGTCCCTAATAATAATAGAGGGAGTGATGTATGTTTTTCCTGTCTCCTTGCCATTCTTCACTTCTTTCTTCTCCACCCACACAACGCCTATCTGCTCGCCAGGGTATTCTGCCTTGAACTTGGCGATTAGGGCTTCGAGAGGATTAACCTCCTGCTTTGCGTAAGGCTTTGCGCCTGGAGCTTGCGAAACAACCTGGCTGCTTCCACCGCTACCGGTCACCAGCTTCTCCAGCCCTGTCTTGTCGCCAGTGAAATGATTAACAGTAACACCGATTATGAAAGCGCTTGAGATGTAAACAGTCCACTTAGCCCAGCCCCTGACTTTTCTGGTTGTGTACTTCCCTTCAGAATGTGAAACTCTTTGTTCTTCCTTATAAAAAATGCTCATATTAACACTCGCCTATGAATAACAGCAAGGATGCTGCCGTATAAAAAAGTTTTCATTTTCCAGGGGAAAAATCTCCACTTCAGCTCGAAATATATCATTTATTCATATCTTAACGCAACAAAAACATTCTGTTTTTGAGCATCGCGTTACTCGTAACGCAAAGCGTCCACTGGCTTCAGCTTTGACGCCCTGTAGGCAGGGATTACTCCTGAAGCTACACCTATAAAAATAGATACTGATAATGCTATAGCCACTGAATTCATGGAAACAAAAGTTCCTCCTCTCAGCATCCCGGTCTCACCCATTAATGCGGGTAATAACCCTGAGAGTATGCCTCCGAAAATGATGCCCAGCACTCCTCCAACCAGGCCTATGAGCGCTGCATTGAGCAAGAATATTCTCATGACATCCCTGTTCCTGGCTCCGATGGCTTTCATTATTCCTATCTCCTTGGTTTTTTCAAGAACTGAGGTGAACATGGTGTTGGCTACTCCGACTGCGCCAACGATTAATGATACTGCTGCTATGGCTAGCAGGAACGCGCTCATGGTAGACCTCATTGATGACATAGTCTCCTGCATCTTCGCGCTTGAGGTGAGCGAGAAATCCTTTGTCTTGTTGGTGGCATGCCTCACTAGCATAAGTTTATTCTCAATTTTAGCCATGTCTTCATCAAGCTGGCTCTCATCCTTTATCTTTATAGTGATTGAATCATACTCATCTCTTGTCTTATCACTAAGCACCTGAAAAGCCATTTGGATGGGCATATAAATGCTGTTGCTTTCATCATTAAGAATTCCAACAACCCTGAAAACATTGCTTTTATTCTCATAGGTAAGCGTGAGCATCTGGTTAATGCCTACTGGCTTGTCAAAATATGATGAAGCTAATCTTCCTCCGATTACAACAACATTCTGGTCGGCAGAATCAAGCATTCTTCCTTCATCAATTTCTTCAGTAGTTATCCTTGCCCATACAGCCGGGTCAACTCCTGTCAAGGATACAGACCCTGATTTCCCAAGATAAGCCACTTTGATAGTTCCGCTAATCGTTGGGTTAATCAGAGAAATCTCAGGTATGGATTTCAATGCCTGTATGTCTGAACGGTCAAGCACCGGCTGGTCCTCTTCAGCAAGGGCGGTAGCTCCTCCGCCAAATGATCCGCCACCTTCCCTGTCACCAGGTGGCCCGAACATGCTAGATCCTCTTGAGAACCCCACTCTTAAAGTCAGGATGTCTGCACCTAGTCCTCCTAGCTGCTCATTCAACCTGCTTTCCATTCCGCCACTTATTGACATGATGGCGATTACTGAGGCTACTCCTATTACAATTCCCAGTATAGTCAGCCAGCTTCTCAGCTTGCTGTGCACAACCATTTCAAAGGCGTGCTTTAGGCATTTGCGGAGCTTCATTTTATTTTACCAATCATTTTCTCTTACCGGCAGGAATTTCTTTTTTCTTGAAAACATCTTTCATCCGGAAGCCAGGGTCAAGGATCTTTCCTCGTCTGTACTTTCCATAGAATACTCCAAGGATGATCACAACTACGAGCGCGACAATATACCATTTATACTTTGAAAAGAAGCTCTGCTGGCTCCTCGCTCCAAAATAAGGCGTGCTGCCTGTTGATGAAATCGTGCTATTATTGCTCGCGGATGATTGCTGGTTCATGGCCACTTCTTTCTCAACAATGGTTCTTGTGCCCATTGTGTCTGTGTATGCAATCTGGAATTTCAAAGTGTTCTGTGATGCTGTGCTCTGTGTTGTGGCGTTTCTTGCTGTCGCATTTTCAGTCATGTTAGCTCTTTGCCGGCCAACCTGGCCAGGAGGGAATTGCGGCATTGCCTGAGATGATGCTTGTGTTGATTGCAGGTTGAAGCTTGCCACAGTATAATCCCCTGTGTTAAGGTTTCCTATTATCATTGAGTTAGAGCCTGTGACTTTCCAGCCACTCTGCTCAGGGATAATGATTGAGACAGAGAATGCTGGGTTGCTGCCGATGTTCGCGACAGTGAATGACATCTGGTTGCTTGAGCTTTCAGAGAATGCAATGTCAAAGTCAGTGCCTCCGCCGACATAAATTCCTGCTATAGTTTCTATCTGTGTAGTCGAGCTATTCAAGGAATTCTCGTAAGTGAGGTGTAGGTTAAGCTTGTAGAGGCCTGCATCTGCGTTGGTGTCAGCTATTACCTGGTACTCTATATCAGCGCTTTCACCGACATCAAGGTATTTTATGTACCTTGTATTGTCGCTCCCAACAGGCAGTACAATATCATCCTCATTCTCCCAGGAGAAAGTCAGGTCTCTTAGAGGGGCATTCCCGACATTGTTGATGCTGAATTTCAAACTGCTCTGGTGCCCTGGGACAAGAGTGGTCTTGTCAATATGGATTATCTCTGCGCTCTCCCTGTTCTTTACTACAACAGGCAGGCTTTGCTCTGTAGAAGTGTATACCCCTTTCTCGTAATATTTTATCTTAAGGTTATAAGTCCCTGCAGTCGCGTCCTTGTCAACTTTGACATTGTACCTGATGATTTTCATGCTCGAGGATTCATAGTAGCCCTGGTATCCCTGCACAAGCCCTATATCCTGGACCGCATCTTCCCCAGATACGAGTGTAAATGGGTATTCTGGGACAAGCTCAGCCACGAGGTCTTCAGCAGCCTTGCCTCCGATGTTCTGGATTCCTATGCGCAGCTCGACCGTGTCGCCAGCAATTGCAGGGTCAGGGTCCTGGTTAATCAGGCTTAGTGATATCGATGCGACATTATCTAGCGCTGCATGCACAGTTGACACGCACAGGAGAAGGACTAGCATTGCCAACATTGACAAAATTGTTTTGCTCATTTTAGTTTTATTCATTTTCTTTTTACCTCGTTATGTTCAGATACTCCATTTTCAACAATCCTTGTTATTCTACCGTCTTTTAATTCAATAGTGGTGTGAGCATACTTGGCCAGGCTTAGGTCGTGTGTGACTAGGATTATTGTCTTGCCCTGCTCCTTCCACAAAGTGTGAAGCATATTAAGGACTTCCCGCCCAGTAACGCTGTCCAGGGCTCCTGTTGGCTCATCAGCAAAGATTATATCGGGGTTGGCTGCCAGGCTTCTTGCTATTGACACTCTCTGCTGCTCTCCGCCAGAGAGCTGCGTTGGGCGATTATTCATCTTGTTAGCCAAGCCTACAAGTGTCAGTATCTCTCGTGCACGCTTGGCTGCATCATTAGTGCTGTGCTCAAGCAATTCCAATGGGAGCAGGACATTCTCAAACGCAGTAAGAGAAGGGATGAGGTTGTACTGCTGGAATATGAAGCCAATGGTCTTGCCCCTGAAAGATGCGAGGTCAGACTCGTGCAAAGTGCTGATGTCATGCGATTCAAGAAAGACCTTGCCCTGGGAAGGCAAGTCCAAGCAGCCCATAAGGTTCATCATGGTTGACTTGCCGCTGCCAGAAGCGCCTATTATTGCTACAAAGTCGCCCCTCTTAATCTCAACGCTGATGCCCTTGAGCGCAGGCACTTCTACTTCTCCCATCTTGTAGATTTTCCATACATTCTCCAGGCGGAGTATGGGTTCCTGCTTCAATGGCTTGCTTATATTAGTCATTCTGATTTCTCCAATTTCTTAAGATGCAGTTCATTGGGCTGTTTATAAAGAAAATGGAGTTTAAGTCCACCTTTTTTATATATATTTAAATATTACGGCGCGTTGGTGATGTAATATGGTGCCTCCTGTTTTTAATCCGTTAATGCCAGTGATAGAGCTCATCTTCACAGTGGTTGCTGTGCTCTTCTGCTTCCTGATCTATTTCAAGACCAGGGAAAGCTATGAGCTGACCAAGCACAATGGCATCAAGCATTTCAGGGATGCTTTCTTGTTCTTTGGCCTGTCCTATGTGGTGCGATTCCTGTTCAGCCTGGTGATGTTCTCCAGGTTTGCCTTTGATTTTATCATGCCGAGAGAATTGTTCGGCCCTCTATTCATACTGCCTCTGGGCTATTTCAGCACCATGGGAATATTTTATCTCATATTCAGCTCAGTCTGGAAAAGGTTTAGCAACAAAGCCATGCTGATTATTGGGCATGTCACAGCCATCGTGCTCTCAGTCGTGTCATTTATCACTCGCTCCCACATCATCCTGCTCATACTGCAGTCAGTCTTCCTCATCATTGCTGTGATACTGAGCTTTACTGCGCAAAAAGGCGTTAAGAAACTAACCCAGGCAAAAATACTATATATATTGGTTGCTGCGCTCTGGCTGATTAACCTGTGGATTATAGACCGCGGAGGCAGACGACCGCCCTTCTTACCATTCATGGAAATCATTTTCCACCTAATCTCCTTAGCAGTGTTTGTTATAATTTATTATAAAGTATCCAAGTGGGTCAAATGAACAGCAAGAAACGAGACCGCCTCGCAGTGATATTTGATATACTAAAGATTATCAGCAACCACCATAACTCCATCAAGCCCACGCCACTATTAAGATGCTCAAACCTCTCATCAAGCAGCTTCTCTGATTACTACGCCGAGCTCATCGCCAAAGAGTTTGTGAAAGAGATAACAGACAAGAAAGGAAGGAAATACATCACGCTCACTGACAGAGGATTCAAGTACCTCGAGAAGTATAATCTCATTCTGGGATTCATCAATGAGTTTGAGCTGTAAGAAGAAAGCCCCGCACCCGGCAAAGAGCAAATTTGATGCTCTTGACAGGATTTTTCATAAACCCTTATAAACGACCTTTGGTTCTTTATTTCTTATGTATCGTAATTTTTGGAGTGTGGTTAATGGCGTAATCTCAGAGGCAGATATTCTTCTGGAGATAATTGATGCCAGGGCTGTTGCTCAAACCAGGAACTTGGAAATTGAGGATGAGGTTAATAGGTCAGGTAAAACATTGATTTATGTCTTGAATAAGTGTGATCTTGCTGATAAGAGTGAGCTTGATAAGATCAAGAAAACACTCTCTCCTTCTGTGTTTATTTCTTGCAAAGATTATCATGGCATGAATCTTCTTAGGGAGAGAATAATCATTGAGGCTAAGAGAAGAGGTTTTGAAAAGCCAAAAGTTGGAGTTTTAGGCTATCCTAACATGGGCAAGAGCTCTGTAATAAATGCTCTTAGCGGAACAGGGAAAGCCAGAACATCAAGCACTTCCGGGTTTACTCGTGGTAAACAATACATTAATTCACGCCAATTCCATCTTATTGATACTCCCGGAGTTATTCCTTACGGTGAGAAAGATGATGTAAAAAACACAATGACTGGAATAAAAACCGGGTCAAAAGATCCTGAAACAGATCTTCTTTTGATAATGCAATCGCATCCAGGGCTTATAGAATCGCATTACAATCTCCCTGTAGAAGATGATAAAGAAGAAACTCTTGAGAAAATAGCCATTAAAATGAATTGTGTGAGAAAAGGAAACCTGCCAGACACAGTAAGGGCAGCAAGAACAATCATTAGCTGGCTAAGAGAAGGGAAAATCAGGATATGATTAAATTTCATTCTTGTTGTTTAAATCGTTTTTCAGCAATCTTTATATAATTCGTTGTTTAGCTGCTTGTCATGGTAGGTAGGTGTTCTGGTTGTGGTATTTGTTGCGGTCTATTCTTGATTAATTTGTCCGAGGGGGAGTACAAGTCTAAGAAGTTCAGGACTCAGTTTGCAAGGTTTGGGCTAATGAGTGATTTTATTGAGGCTGAAATGTGCGGCGCTAACATTCTTGAGCAAAAAAAGGATGGCAGCTGCGTTTATCTTAAGGATGGTAAATGCTCTATTCATGAGTCAAGACCGAAGGTTTGCAGAGCATTCTTTTGCACGTCAAAAAATAAAGCGTTTAAAGAGATGATTGATGACATTAAGGAAAGGAAGAATACTCAAAAAGCCATAATTTAAGGCCAACAATAATGTTCTTAATAAAGCAGCACAAGAGGACGTTCAAACAGGTGACTACAAAAAAGAAGAAATAAGGAAATGTGGTCACCTAATAATTCTTTACGTATGAATTAAGTCCCCGCCCCCGGCGGGATAGGTTTGCTATAAATCCCGATGAGTCTAGCATCCTAGAAGCAGAAAACATATGATTCCTGCCATTCCGGGTTTAAAATTGTTTCAATAAGAGGTCACTCCAAACTCTTCTTATAGTATTTTATTATAACTTCCGAAAATTTTTCGGAAAATTATGAGCAGATTTTATAAATAAGTACCACTCACCAATAATAAAATGAGAGAGCGATTTGTTGTAAGGGCCGAACCATTTGGTTATACGCTTTTTGACAGAGTTAAATTACAGCACAAGTTCTTGAGGAAGGAGGAATTAAATGATAACTTGATGTTCAATGGCGTTAAGGTTATGAGCTTTGAAAAATGGGATGGCGAGGTTTCTAATTTACCAAATCACCTGCTCTATGCTCCGATAAGAGTATACTATGAACTAACGCGGAGATGCAATCTTAGATGCAAATTTTGTTTTAATAACTCTGGAAACTCATTGCCGAATGAGATGAATTTGAATGATATTAAGAGTACCTTACGAGAGCTAAGGAAAGATAATGTTTTTGATATTAGATTTAGTGGTGGCGAGCCAACGTTACATCCTAATTGGTATGAAATCATGAATTATGCAAAAGAGCTAGGTTTTACAGTATCAATGAACACTAACGGGAACTTTAATGAGTCCGACACAATTGAAAAAATTGCTTCTTTAGACCTAGAACAGGTTGCTGTCAGCATAGATGGTGGTAAAGAGCTTCATGATTCCATTAGAGGCAAAGGAACTTTTGAAAAGGCAGTCAAAACCCTAGAACGACTTTATTCCAAGGGGGTTCACCTCAGAATCAATACGGTCTTAACCAAAGGTACAATAAACTATCTGGAGGAAATATTGGGTTTGGCAGAAAAATATACAGAAGAAATAAACTTTTTCTATATGCGTACTATCGGAAGGGCACTAGAAATGCTAAACCAGGTCATTAGTATTGAAGAGTTAAATGAATTTGACCGAAAAGTTGAATCCCTTAAGCCTAATTATCCGCACATCAACATTATGCATGGCTCTGAAGTTATGCTTATGAACTCTGTTGACAAAGGAATAAAACAAAAATTCGGGCTAGAAATGGGTGGACCTGATGGATTCACAAGATTTAACCTTCTGCCGGACGGTAGCATTTGGCCTGGAGGATACACACCTTACTTAAAAAAAGAATTTTTATTAGGAAATATAAAAGATGAAGGCTTTACCATACTTAATGTATGGAGAAACTCACCTAAATTGGATGAATTTAGACAAATCAGTTTGAACCTGCAGAAAAAGTGTTTTGCCTGCTCAGATAAAGGTACATTCTGTCCAGGAGCCGCCATAGAAATGGAGTTTTATCGGGAGCTAAATCAAAAACACAAAAACCCTTATTGCCTCTATTAAAATGAAGGAAACCACGCTTTTTTTCATAAAACCTGATGCGTTCCGCAGAAAGGGAGAAATCAAATTAGAAATTTCTAATCAGTTCAATATCATTTATACGAAATTATTCGAGTTCACAGACTCTCTAACCCGAGAAATTTATAGATCTGACATTGGTAAAGCACACTTTCCTGCACTTCTTGAATATATGGTTGAGACCCCGTGCGAGTTCGGATTAATAGAAGGAGAATCTGCCTTGGAAAGGTTTTTGGATTTGGCAGGACATCATTCCGACCCCAATAAATGTGCGCCTCATACGCTTAGATTCAAGTATGGCGTGGGGCTTGAAAAAACAAAAAGTGGCTTATACCTAATAAAAAATGCTATTCATAGGCAAAAAAGAAAGGAAGAACTTGAGGAAGAACTTAATATCTTTAAGGCTTATCATATTCTGTGAGGAGGAAAAATGGCTCAATCCAAACTGCTCAAAGCTAGAAATGAAATATTCGGAAAAACAATCTACGACCCAAACACATTTACTCATTTATTTGTTTCTGAAGAGGATTTCTACAATTTGAAAAAGAAGAGTGAGATAGAGGAAATAAATAATGAAGTTTTCTCAGGAACACCTAATATTCTCCAAGCCCCAGTAAGAACATACTATGATTTAACATTCGAATGCAACCTGCGCTGCAAAACCTGCCTAAATAATTCTGGCAGAGCAGCAATTAATGAATTAAACCTAGAAGAAGCATTAAAGATTGTGGAAGGCTTAAAAAAAGATGGTGTTTTTGACGTTCGTTTCAGCGGAGGCGAACCAACTCTAAAAAAAGGGTGGGATATAACACTTGAAAGGGCAAAAGAACTAGGATTGACAATTACATTAAACACTAACGGAATCTGTGAATCAAAAACTCTTGATCGGCTCATTGAACTTAACCCTGATGAAACAACAGTTAGCATAGATGGAGCTAAAAGACTTAACGATTATTTAAGAGGCGAGGGGAGCTTTGAAAAAGCGATTGACACGATAAAAAAGCTTAAGGCAGCAGGGTGCCGTGTAACCATTAATTCTGCAGTTACCCCTCTTTTTTGTAATGAGGATATTCATGGACTTCTAGAATTTGCCAATGATTATTGCGATGACATAAGTTTTTTCCAATATAGACCCTTCGGTAGAGGAGCGAACTTAAGCGGAAAAAAGTCTAATTATAAAGAGATGGGCGCGATTATGAGAAAGATAGAAGAATTAAAGGAAAACTATCCTAATCTTAAGGTAAGGACAAGAGGCAGCAGTCTGCAATTGAACGCTATTAGCGAAAACAATGCAAAGCAATGGGAACTTTTAGAGGGCGGGGCTGATGGTTTCACCAGATTTAATATAATGCCAAATGGTGATTTGTATGCGGGCGGGTGCGTTCCCTATGTAAAGCCTTCTATGAAAAAAGAGCTGATTTTGGGCAATATCGTAGAAGAGAATTACTCCCTACTTCAGGTGTGGAGGTTCAGCGAGAAATTAAAACAAATTAGAGTTGTCAGCTCAGAACTAAAGAAAAGATGCAACAGCTGCGATGAGTACAATCATAATTGTGGAGGCTTCACGCTTGAGATGGAGTTATATAGAGAAATCAATGAAGGCAAAAACTCATACTGCAAGTTTTGAAATTAAAAGGAAAACAATTTTGAGTACACTACCTTTATTCGGTATGAATACTTGTTTTAAGAAATCTTTTTAAAGAACACTTCACATTCATATCCCTGTGAGAAAAGTCCAGCTGGAATGCATAGTGTTCCGGAAGAAGAAAAACAAGCTTGAGTTTCTGCTACTTAAAAGAAGTTCAGAAAAAGGAGGATTCTGGCAACCGCCTTGCGGAGGAATGGAGGAAACAGATAAATCGCCATTAGACGCTGCTTATCGCGAGTTATCTGAAGAGGCAAACGTAACAAAAAAGGACGTCATAAGCGTAATAGAAAATGTGTATTCATTTGAGATTATCAAGCACTACCTGACAGGAGAACCAATCCTCCCAATAAAAGAGTATGTCCTGGGTTTTGAAGTTAAACCTGACTTCACACCAGTTCTAGGTAACAACATCTATATTGAGCATGAAGAAATGCGCTGGGTCGGATTTAAGGAAGCATTAAAACTTCTCAAATGGGAGGATAATAAGGAAGGATTCAGAAATCTTCATTCTTTGATTACAAAGAAACATAAAAAGACTATTAAGTAGAAACTCTGCTTAGAAGAGTAAATTTTCTTTCGAGTCCGGCATATGATAAAGTATGATAAAACCTATTTTGTCGTCGATAAATAAGAAAATTATCCCCGCCCCCGAGCTAGAGCTTTTCACTCAAGTCCTGACAAATAAGGCAATATAATGGCAGAAAACATATGATTTAAGGCATTTGGAGTTTTGCTAATCAAAGCTGTGATTTGTATTGTACGCCATTTTAAAAACATTTATATATTTAAATCTAAATACGATTTTAAGGGGGAGGAAAGAACATGAAAGTTCAGGTTCTCGAAGATAAAGCGACTGTTTACTCGGCACGCAGCTCTACATCGGAGGTTGTCGGCGAGTTGCATGCTGGCGATGAAATCACTATTGGCAAGAGAGGCTACTGGTGGATCGAGGTTACACTGCCAAGCGGTAAGACGGGTTATGTTTCTGGAAAAATTAAGATTTTTCAGATTTGTGACGTTTCCTTGAACCAGAAGAGCGTCAGCGTTGTTGACTCTCCAGCAGCAAGCTCCAAGATTAAGATGACTTACAAAAAAGGGGACAAATTCACGCTTGCAGGCTTGGTAACAAAAGATGGGACGCAGTGGGTTAAAATTCGGAACGATTCTGGTGAGGTCGGATTCATACCGGCAGCTACGAAGGTTAGGTTCGTGATATCTACATTTAGCGGGGAAGGTTCCGGGAATCCCCTGTTTAAGGAAACTGAGTACGTGCCCTTTATGCTGGGCGTGTTTCTCATCGGTGGATTGCTCGGAATGCCCCTTGCCTACGGTCTTGTCACAGGCTTAAGCTATTTCCAGTCTCTCCCGTGGTCTTTGGCATCTAGTATCGTTTATTTGATCATGTTCCGACGCAATGGCACGATTTCCTGGGGAAGAGCTGTTCCGGCGATCTTTGCAGTCGTGATGGGGGCCAATGCCTATAATCGGACTACAGGAAAACCTGCCTTCGCCGCTAGTGGTTTCCTTGGATTCCTGCTTGTGGCGGGGTGTGGCTTTATAGGGATTTGGATTGGGCGAATATATTACAAACTGCGACGACAAAACTAGAATTTAAGTATACAATCGTAGGTAAAACAAGACACATTAACCCCGTTCTTCACTTTCTTTACTAATAAATTAAGTCCCGCCCCCTTATTTGGATTTGTAATCAAATCTCGTGAAGAATCATAAGCTTCTTGCAGAAACAGGAACGCCAACTCTAGCCGCAGTAATATGCTCAGCTTTTGGCTGATATTCTACCTCAGACTCAACAACGCTCCAATAAAAATCCATGAATTTAGAAACTTTCTTATTGCTAACATTTAACTTATACATCTGAGCCTTGCCAACAGTTCTTGTTAATACAATCCATTTTTCCTTTACTAGCTCATTCTTCACCTTCTTCAGTGTTGTATATCCAAGTTTGGAGAACTTCGCAATATCCTTTAATGAGTAATCAAACTCCTGAGATACTATTAGAAAATCCAATATTCTGTTCTTAGGTGATGCTCCTTCCTTTTTCAAAAAAATGCTCCCCATAACAGCATAAGATTGCTTGAATAATATTTAAAGGTTTCGTTTTTGACCTTCAAGGGTCGCTTTTGCGACCTAATATTTATAAATAAGCTAAGCATCATGCTAACCAATGCCAAAAATAAAGAAGAGCGAGTACATCAAATATAGCAGGACCTTAGTGAGAAAGCTTTACTCTACGGGCTGCTGGGGAGCAGGCTCAATGTACGAAGACAACCTCCTTGACGGCCTGCCAGACAAATCTATCGGCAGGAAAGTCCTCGACGCGCTCATCAAGCAAAGAATAATAATCGGCAAAAAGAAGAAATACGGGCATAAATACTACCTGAACACAGAAAGAATGGACAAGATAAAAGAGATAGTGAAAGAGCAAGGGAACAAATCAATCATACCAATACTTCTAATGATATAAGAAAAGCATCCCCGCCCCCGGACTCGAATTTCCCAAGCTTGCGAATGCTTTCTTAGTTCGTGGGACTTCCGAAGGAATGTCCCACTTAACTTTTTCCCTTAAGGTATCAAAAACCAAAGGTTTTTGGGACCTCAAAAGAAACTTGTTCTTTTGAAGGCTTTCGCAAAGGCTTACCAGGAACCTCTCGGGCACGGCTGGTCGCGGTTCATTCACGACCTCGCGGTCTTTGTCCTGCGACATCTACAGCCAAGTGCTCAAACCGTTAAGCTAGGCGGGGTTTGATGATGATAAGGAAACTAGGGGATTTATAAAAGTTGCGGAGAAAATTCGTTTTTTCAAAGGAAATCTTTATATATAACTTGTATATACATCGTCAATATGGCCACTGACCTGGTTACTTTCAAGCTTGACGAGAAGTTCTTGCAGGAAGTGGATGCTGTTGTTGGGCGCTCTGGCTTTAGCAGCAGGACTGACTTCATTCGAGCTGCCTTAAGGGATAAGGTTGATGAAGTCAAGTTCAAGGAGATTTATGAGCGGCTTGGAAAGCTGAAGGGCGCTTCCAAGAAGAAGACGACTGATGAAGAGATTCATAGGGTCAGGGAGAAAGCTTTACAGAATCTTATTAAGAAGAACGGCTGGGATTAGATTAGTTCTTCTGGCTTGCAAGAGCGCGTAATATCAATAAGTTTCTCAAAATGATGGTCTCTTGTGATAAGGATTGCATTATTGTCACGCGCAATAATTGCGTGAAGTGCGTCTGCTTTCGGAACATCTCTTTCTTTAGCTTTTTGCCTTGCTTCGGCTAACTGATTCGGATTAACTTTAATGGTTGTCATAATCTCTTTATAGGGCTCAAGCATGCTGCAAACCTCTTTTTGTGAAAAGTGAAGCTCTAGCTCTTCCATTAACAAAGATGATATTAGCAACACATCCTTATTGCACTCTATTAAGCTTAATAGTTTATGCGCCCAATCGCCAAGAGGCCTGAAGTTATCACTTCTATTTTCATAATAATCAATCCATATAGAAGTGTCTAGATAGTATTTCTCTGGCATTAAGCGTTTAAAGCGTAAAGCTATTAATATAATGCTATCAGTGAAATCCGGAAAGAATAAGATAAAATTGAAAATAATTTTATTCTGTCTTGTAGAGAAGGTTGATGCTGTTGGAGTAGGTGGTCCTCTCCTTGCCTTTGCCTGCGTCGAAGGTTACTCTTGAGCAGGGCAGCCTGATGCCGCCGATGAGGGTGAGCTTGGACTTTATCCTGTAGGTGATTATTCTTTCCTCGTAGGCTTCCAGCACGTCCAGCTCCCACCTTGGCACTGTGCCTCTCTTGCTCTTGCCTATGCTTACCGGCTCCATTGAGCCCAGGTGGGTTCTCTTGTCAATCTCTGCTATGCTTGGCACAGTGTCAACCACTCTTATGTTGCTTACAGGTTTTCTCGACCTGTTCTTAAGATAAAGCCTTATCTTTACCTCACTCAATCCCTCTTCTGTTTTCCCAAGAGGCTCTGCATTCTTTAAGACTATGATCGGGCTTCTGAAAGCGTAGTAAAGGACGATTATGGCGATGATGATTATGATGATTAACACCAGTAGCCTGTAGTTCGTCTCTACGGATATGTCGAGCTGCTCCTCTGAGCCCAGCTCTGCCCTTATGACGTAATATTTCTTCCCGTCAGAGGCTTTTTCTTTCACTGCGTCCGGCGTAAAGTGGGTGAAGAGCCTTTTGAAGAAGCCGACGCTGAAGCTCTTCTCGGCAGTGGTTGGCTCGTTTCCTTTGTTGACTATTGCGTAGGTTTCTTCTGTCTTGAACAGCGAGCTGTCTTTTCTTGACGTCTCCTTAAGGTCTACGTATCCTTTGATTTCATACTCTGCAGAGGCATCGCCAAGCAGCTTGTCTTCAAAGTATACTCTGAGCGTTGCAGTTCTCTTACCCACAGGGGTTAGTGGGTCTATTTCAAATAAGAGTGTTTTGGTCTTAGTGCCAAAGGTGAGGTTGACGGGAAATTCCGTTTGAAAGATTTCCCCATCCACAACAATCTTAACATTATATAGCTCTCTAGGGACGTAATTCGTTAGTGATATGATGACAGGGACTTGTTGTCTCGGATCGACTATCTTGTCAATGCCTATGCTCTGATTTATTGTTGGATTGTATACTTTTCCTCCGGACCCAGTCACACTAACAATCAAATCTTGTTTTTGCCAGCCAACACCAGGAGTATAAGATTCTATAGTCACGGGAATCCTATAGGTGTTTTCTTCGTTCACTGTGCTCTTGGGTTTTAAATAAAGATTGAACTTGCCTTCGGCGCCGGCTTTGACAGAAACCGCATCAGGTTCTGTGGTCACTATCCAGTTCGGGTTGGTGGTGCCTATAGAATAAGTATCACTAAAGCCTCCTGCTTCTATGATAAGGATGAATTTGGCTGTTTCACCCAGGTTTATAATATTATTGACAGGCTCAACAAAAGTCGTAAAGGCTGACGCCAGAGAAACTATTGCCAGAACTGCCAGTAATCCTGCAAGTAGTAAAGTTATGATTTTCATGGGTTTATTATTCATCATAATACTTCGCCTCCTTCCCTTAACGCGATAAGCTTAATCTTTGATTAATTGATTTATATACCTTTCGCTTAGAACGAGCACAAAAGCCTATTTTTTGTTCCTTATGCGGTAAATATCCACCCATTTGTCAGGTTCATTGGCAGAGGTGAACTTCTTCATAGTGTTCTTTATATTCTCGTGTATAGCGGGCCTGTGGTGCTCGAGGTAGTGCAAGTAGTACATCCCCAGCGTGGAAAGCGTGTAGAGCATGACTGCGACGCCGGTTATGACGAAGAAAACTGTGAAGAGCTTTGAAGCATTGGTCGTCGGTGTCAGGTCTCCGTAGCCGATTGTCGTCATGGTGACAGTCGAGAAGTATAAGGAGTCGACAAAGCTCCACCCTTCCAGCCTGGAGTAAGCGATTGTGCCACCCATGAGCAGGAGAAAAACAAGTGCGAGGAGGTATACTATTCTGTGCTTAATCCTCTTCTTATCAGTGTCATCTCGCGAAAGCATGAAACTATCCATAAGCCGCTTCTACGCAAGTTGGTATTTAAAAATTTTATTAAAGAAAAAAATCTGATGGGGCTGCGGATAACAAAACTGCTGCAGTTTTGAACCCGCAACCTCCATTCGCTTCGCTCATGGGGCTGCGGAGATTCGAACTCCGGTCGCTACCACCCCAAGGTAGAATGATAGCCAAGCTACACTACAGCCCCGGTAAAAAAGTTAGAGAATTGGTTTATTTTAAAACTTTATTGTTTCGGGGTTGAACAACGCTTTGGCTTTGGTGAATCTCTTTTTTTAACTTGTATTATTATTTTTCCTTGAGAAAACGCTTTTTCTTTCCTTTTTTCATTCTTTTCTTTAATGTTTTCTTTGTTTTCCTTGATGTTCCTTTTATTGTCACCAAAAGCAGTGCCAGGGCTATTCCTGCAATCACTAATATAAGCCCCCAAACCGGTCTTTCTTCTGCGGCTGGCCTGGCAACAGCTCCAGCAACAGCTCCTGTTATTGCGGGCGCTTCTGGTGTTATTTCAGATGTTTGAGAATTAGTTTCTTCTTCAATTGAGCTTTCTTGAGCTCCTTGGACTGGCAGGCTGGTTTCTTCAATTGGTTTTGCCACCTCATCAGCCGGCTTTACTTGCTCAACTGACTTTGCAACCGCAGCAGGGGTTATTGTCTGTTTTACTGTGCAGTCCCTCGTGTTAGTTTTTTTCGCATCCAAGGTTATGTGCGTGCAGTTCTGGCTTTGTTTTCCATTTATGCATTCGCTCCAGTTGGTGCAGTTCCAGTATTGTGTTTCAGGGACAGGGGCTCCGCCGCCTCCTCCTCCGCCTCCTCCGCCACCACCGCCAGCTCGTTTGGTGCATTGGGATTTGTCAAAGGTGCAGCTTGATGAGCAGGCAAGAGTGCCTTTGCTATAGCCCGCAGTAGCGCAGGTTTTACCATTCAGGTTTGCGCCGTCGCATTCTTCTCCAGCATTAACAATGCCGTCGCCGCAGTAGCCTTGCTCCCGAACGCCAGAATATCTTAGCCCTGTCACTTTGTATGTTTGGTTATTGTTGGTTAAAGAGCAGGCGTAGACGCTGCTGTTTCCTGGGCAAGCCACAACAGTTTCATTAGCGCCATTGCATTTGCTTGATATTTCGCTTATAGATGAAATTTTAGCGTCTTTTGCGCAGATCGTATTAATTGAAGCATCCAGGTGAGCAACATACAGTGTTTTTGTGTTGCTTCCTTGTAATTCAAGCCCTTCTATTAATGCTGCGCCAGTGCCTGAGTCTTGTATTTCAACATGAATATTGCCCAGGTTTAGTGTTCCTGAGCTGAAGTTATATGAAAACTCTGCCAGCGCGCTGCCGTTGTTGCCAATCAGCACGTTTTTAGTTCCAGTGAATGCTTGGGAGAGGTTGCTTGAGCCACCGACGGTAACAGTCACATCCACTGTTGATGATTGAACATTATCAGCGTTACCTAATAGCTTGTCAACCGTGTCATTAATCCCATCATTGTCATCATCCGGGTCTTTGAAATCAGGAATTCCATCGTTATCAAAATCAGTAGCGTTAAGCACAGTGATTCTTATTGTTTTGGAAGCATTCAATAAGCTGTCTGAGGCAGTTATTGTTACGTCATAAGCCCCGCTGTCATTAATGGTAGTCTGCCATAGCCCAGAAGCATTTATTGGGAATGAATAGGAATAAGTCAATGAGTCATTATCTACATCATAAGCTGTAAAATGGCTCTTAACATTAACCAAATCGGTTTCATTAACAGTGATATTCGAAGTGGTGTTAATGACAGGAGCATCATTTACAGGAGTTATGTTTATCCTGATGTTCATTGTCGTGTTATCCATGCCATCGCTGGCAATCAGGGTCATGCTTATCACGCCGAACCAATCTTTGGGCGGAGAGTATGTTGTGGTTCCTGTGGTTGAGTTGATTATTATCGAGCCGATGCTGCCTGAGTAAGAATAAGTCACTGTTTCATTATCTGGGTCAGAAGCATTGAAATCATATGTTAAGTTAGTGTCTTCTTCAAGTGTCACAGTCAGGTTCTCAGGAAGCGCACCCCAGACCGGCGGCCTGTTGGTGTTATTGACAGTCACAGTCCAGCTTTGTGTTGCAAACAAGTCACCATCTGATACGACTAAAGTAATATTATGAACACCGGCATCTGAAAACCCGGGAGTGTATGTCCAGTTCTGCGTTGTGCCTTGAATTATGCCATCTATTTGCCAAATATAATTCAATGAATCATTATCCAAATCTGTTGAGGCATGTAAGAATCGCAATGAGAAATTCTCAGCCAGGGATGGCTCTAGAGTGAGCGGATAATAGGAGATTATGCTGGGAGCATTGTCTATTAAAAATGAATAAACTGTTGTGTTAAGGTTGCCTGAGCTGTCTTTGGCAGATATTAAGAGAGTATAATTTCCTCTTGCCCAGCCAGTTATATCAATTGCATAGGGCGCAGCTATCGACTGGTTGGTTATTCCTCCGTCTTTTGACCACCACACCTTATCTAGGCATACGTCTGAAGCTGATAAATTAATGGCGGTTTCTCCGTGCTTGTTCTGGTAAATGTTATTGCTATCAAAATTTATTATGTTGACAGCCGGTGCCATCACGTCAGGGCAGCCATTATTGCAAGAAGGACCTGCTTGAAATTGGCAAGAGTCTTCAGTGTCATTAATCGCATCATTATCATCATCAGTGTCACAAGCATCTCCTGCCTTGTCTCCGTCATTGTCTGATTGGTCCGCATTAGAGTCAAATGGGCAGTTGTCTATTTTATCTGAAATGCCGTCCATGTCAAGGTCAGTGCCAGTTACAGCATAGCTGTCGTCTAAGAAGAAAACTCTTGAATCCCCTGCTTCAGTATTGAAGACTGCATCTTCCCAGGCAGCATAGTCAAAAACATTTTGCGAATAGGACATCTTAAAATATCCTCCCTCGCCCCAGCCGGCGCTCCAGCTGTTCTTGCCAATCCAATACTGTCCAGAGTCACTATATCCGACTATGCTTATGGCGTGCCCATTAAGATACCAATAGCCGTCTCCGCCATCGTGCCAGCAAGAATCGTCCAAATATACGTCTCCTGAATGAGAATAAACTCCGGTTGTATAAGCCTCAAAGTCTCCGCAAACCACCATGTACGCAGTCACAGGGCCTGTATTAGCAATGGCTTCTTTAATTGCATCAGCACTGGCAGGGATCAGGTTATGGTCATTTGTTTTAATCAATTCATTATCCCAATTCAGGCACTTATTATTGCACTCGTTGTTTGAGGCGGTGTAGCCAAAACAAGGCTCTTTGACTATGCCTGTGTTTTTTATGTAATTTAAGGCCAAAGCCACGCTGCCGCCGCCACAGTTGCCAGCGCCGCTGCAAGAAACCAAATCCTGCTCAGACAGGTCAATATCATAATCGCTGTCATTTAAATTTATATTAATGTCTGCTTCAACCACGCCTACGCTGGCAAATGCCCAGCAGCTGCCGCAAACACCCTGGTCTTTAATTGGGCTTATCCAGTTCTTGCCTTCATAATCTCCCCAGCTAAACTCAGGGCTAAAGCTTCCGGCAAGCTGTAATGATTGAAATTGACTATCTGGTGGGCTGCCTGATGATTGGAATTGATTATCAAAAAGTCCTGCGCCTTTATCTGACAAGGCAGCTCTCCTGTTTAAATTATTCTTCTTACCGCCTGGATTGGCGCCGGAATTAATCAATTCTTGTTCTTGAGCATTCATCAGGGCTTTCTGCTTTGCATCGCCTTTATCTTTGTAGAATCCCCACGCATCATTTTCTTCACCATCAGCAGAGACACAAACTCCGCGCGCATTGCCGCGCGCATCGCTCTTTATCTTGTAGTCATTCCCTTGCTCCAGGCAAAACTTGGCAGCCGGGTTGGGCATTCCCAGGGCATTGCTGCTCAATAAGGTGCCAAGCAGAATAAGGATTAATGCGCTGCAGAATATTCTTTTCATGAAAACTGCCCCTTTCTTAATAATATAATTATTTTTAGGATCCAATCAAGTAACCCCCGTAGAGTAACGAAACAGCTCGTGGTTTTTAAATGTTACCGAAAAAAGCTCTGCAGGAGGTTTTAGGGCTGGCACTACAACCTCACCTAGTAATTAAAGAAAAAGCCACTCTTTATGCTGCTCTATGCTGCTCTTTGATACAGCCGCTGCTTATTTTTTCTTTCTGCTCTTGCCCTTTATCCCCTTATTAGGCGCGGACTTGGGCTTCGCAGTTGTCTTGTTGCTTAATTCACTCAGGTAATCTTTCCCTGCACGGACCTTGTGCTTAATGGTTGAGACTATTGCTATGACGAGCACCACTACCATGCCTATCAGGAACAGTTCGAGCAGGCTGCTACCGCCCTTTTTCGCGTACTCCTGAGCCAGGGCTGCTCCGGGCGTGTTGCCTTTCCTGGCTGCGTCTGAGAGCGGGCTCACCATGATGCTTGGCTCTTGTATCTCCGGCGTTCCAAGCGTCTGCGTCTGGGCAAGGTTTTCTTCCTCTGTTCGCGTCCTGAAGGTGAAGGATGCCTTGCCTGCAGATATGTCATCAAGTGTGAGCTTCACATCGTCCAGACTGTCGCCGTCCAGGTCGAGCAGAACTGATTCTCCTTGGTTGATTTTCATTCTTGTCACGCCAGGGTCTGCTATCAGCTCCAGGAACTCTATGTTTTGCGTATAGTCCTGGGCCATCTTGAGAATATTCAGGTCATAGGTTTTACCATTGTACTTTATGCTTATGATGTCATTAGGCACCACCTTGGTGATTTTCATCTCTAGCCCTGGCTTGAGCTCGAACTGGTAGAGGTAGCCTGCAGTGCCACTGAACTTCACCACTTTTAATCCTGAATTGTCAGTTTCTCCGAGGATTACCAAGTTACGCGTGTCAGAAATGAATTTTGAGTCAGTGCTGTCAGTGCATTCAATGCTCCAGGTATAAATGCCTGGCTTGAGCTCTGCGCTTATTCTCGTGTCATAGGGGGAAAGCATTGAATTCGCTGTTCTCGCAACCTTTCCGTTGATGAGCGAGGCGCATTCTTTCATTATCAGCTCTGGCGGATATTTGAATATGAAGTAGAAGCTTGTGGCTTTTGTCTGGGTGTTGTCTGTTGGCGAGACAAGCGTAACTGTGACTGGCGGCCCTATTACGAACCCTGTTATTGAGGCGTTGCTGGATACTATAACATAGATGAGGCCGAGAGCCAGCATTGCAAAAGCTATTTCTACAGAAGGGTTCTTCTTCATTTTTTCACTCTCCTCTTATCGCTCTTTATGATGTCAAATTTCTCAGGAGCAGCAGAGGGTTTTGCCTCTTCTTTTTCAGGCGCGTCAGGGGCTGGCTTTTCTTTCGCCTTGGCGGGCTCAACAGGCTTTTCTTTCTTCTTGCGAACTACGAGAAGTATGATGAGCAGCAAGAATATTATAGCTACAAGTATCATTAATACAACTAGCCAGGGTTTGTCCGCATCGGTCGCACCTGTCGGCGGCACTTCTTCTGTGACTGGCGGCTCCTCAGCAGGCTCTTCTGCCAGTGTCTCCTCGCTAGGAGTTTCTTCTGCAGGAGCTTCTTCCACTGGTGTTTCTGTTGTCTCATTAGTAACCACTGGCTCTTCTTCTGCTGGTTCTTCTACAGGAACCTCCTCAGCCAGGAAGCCAGGATAAGGCGTCACGATGAAGTAAGCGTTCTTTTCCCTCACCACAGCGTCCAGGGTAAGCCTTATGTCAGTTATATTGTCAGCATCAAAGTCAAAGCTGGCGGATTCGGATTTCAAGAGCTTGTGAATCTTACCTGCATTCTTATCCTTCACCTCTGCAAAAGTCCCGTTGTTAGACACGCCAACGCGGATGATGAAAAGGTAATATGTTTTGCTCTTTATTTTCAGCTGGATTTCATCCCCTCCCTTGGCTGCCGGCAGGCTGACAGCAGACTGGCCCTGGTATGGGCTCAGTATGAAAGCCATTGTACCGTCTGCATAAGTAAGGTTTTGGTATCCTCCCTTGGCGCTTGATGCAGCATTCACAGTCAGTGTCCTGGTTGTAGAGTTTATTTCATTTAACTGGTCGTAATAGCACCTGATGAACCAGTCGTAGGTGCCGTCATTAAGGTTTACGCTTATCTTGTTACCATTTATCCCTATCAATGTATTAAGGGTTCCTCTGGGCTCGTCATCAATTATCACTGAGCAATTATTTATCGCGGCGTACTGGTCAAAATTGAATATGAATGTGACTTTGGAATCAGTAACCTTGTCATTGTCAGAAGGACCTGCCAATATTATTCTCACAGGCTCTGCATAAGCCAGCATTGCTGACAGCATTGAAAAAAGCAGAAATAACGTAATCAGGCATAATTGCTTCTTCATTCATACCCACCCTTTATTGCGGTATTTAATTATTAAGTCTACACAAATTACTTGTAAGAAGGATATATAAATCTTTCTTTTAACTATTCCCGCATCACCCTGCTCTCATGCCCATCCTTTCTTATCTTTATGATGTGGTCAACAAAGCCTTCCATCTTAGCCTCATGGCTGACAATGATGGTCTGTTGGACATTCGTCTGATTAAGTACTTCCCGCACCCTGTCCAGCTGCTCTGATGAGAAGCCCTCTGTGGGCTCGTCCAGGATTATCAAGTCCCGCGTCCTTATGGTGCTCAGGAAGTCATTGATGACTTTGTTGAGAGAGAGCCTGTAAGCCAGTGCCACGCTGGTCTTCTCTCCGCCTGAGAGGTTCTCTATCCATGTCTCATAGCCATTCTGCTCAATGACAGGAGAAAAGTAATCGTCCAGCCTGATACTGATGGTCTCATCCTCAAGGAGGGTGCTGAACCATTCCTGGAAGAAGGCATTGAACTCAGTGTAAATCCTAGCAAGGATGTGCTTCTCAATCAGGTCAATCAGGCTGATGAAATTATCCTCGAGCCAGCTCCTGAGCTCGTTGAGCTTTGCAAGCTTTTTCTCATCCTCGTGCATCCTATCGATTTCCTGCTTCAGCCTGCCCATTATCTGGTTAATCGTGCTCAGCCTTGTCTTGCTCTCCAAAACCAATTTTTCCAGCTTGTACTTTTCCTCTCTCCTGTCCTCGAGCTCTTCTTTTGCCTTGTCAAGCTCCTTTTTCTTTTCCTTTTGCCCCTCAAGAGCCTCATCAGAATCAGCAATCCTCTTCTTTGTCCTGTCAATGGCTTCTTTCATCTCCTTTGTTTCCTGCTCTAGGAATTTCTTGCGCTCCTTCTTCTCATCCAGCGCCTCAATCCTGGCTTTTTTTGCCTCGAGCTCCCTCTCGCCCTTTTGGTAGATGTCAAGCTCTGCCTCAACAGCATGCTTCTTGTCATTGAAATTCTTCTCGAACTCGTCAAGCTTTGCAAGATTTGTTTCGCAAGTCTTGATGATTACATGCTCCCTTGCAGTCACCTCTTTCATGTGCTCAGGCGTCACCTTCTGCCTGCAAGTCGGGCAGACATCCAGCTCAGAAATCTTTTGTATTATT
>Ga0315275_10000043_pt1 | contig 96065 bp, 84 predicted proteins | sample YL17G03_0_MG_FD_205557 | JGI IMG/M metagenome (GOLD analysis project Ga0315275, IMG submission 205557) | Sediment microbial communities from Yellowstone Lake, YNP, Wyoming, USA - YL17G03_0 | ecosystem: Environmental > Aquatic > Freshwater > Lake > Sediment | place: USA: Wyoming | collected... | reverse complement strand
ATGTTTTATACGAGGTTTGTTTAAAAAAAATCAAATGGAAATCGATCAAACAGAGGATCTGCCAGCTCAGATTGAGCCGGAACAAATAAATTATAGGCCTTATGTAAGTTTGCATAATCATACTACTTTTAGTATTATGGATTCGCTTATTAAGCCTATTGATTTATTTGAGCGAGCAAAAGAAATAGGGCAGACGGCAATCGCTGTAACAGATCACGGCACTTTATCTGGTATGTGGGATTGTCTTAAAGCGTCAAAAAAGACTGGCGTCAAGCTTATTGCTGGTTGTGAGTTTTACTTTGTTGATGACGTAGCTGATATTGAGAGCAGATTTAGACATATAGTTATTTTAGCCAAAAATGCTATAGGTTACAGGAATTTGCTTTTAATAAGCAAAGAGGGGTTTGATAATAACATTGTTGTTTTCAAAAAGGTTTATCCAAGAATAGATTGGAAAATTCTAGAAAAATATAGTGAAGGTTTAATTTGTACAACGGCTTGTGGTTCTGGCATTGTGTCTCAACTTATTAATAACAAGAAGTTTGATGAAGCGAAAAGTACAACAAAGCGTTTAAAAGATATTTTTGGTGATGATTTAGCGATTGAGATTCAAGCTCACGCTATGCGCCGTAATGTGAATCTTTACAGTGATTATCAAGATCAAACATTTACTAATAATAAATTGATTGAGATAGCCAACGAATTAGATGTTCGTATTATTGTCACTACGGACGCCCATTATCTAAATAAAGAAGATTGGCGAGCGCATGATGTGTGGCTTGCTATGAGTTCTGGTCAACCAGTAAATTCTGGAGCCAGACTTAAATACAACGTAAATGATTTTTATCTCAAGACTAGTGATGAAATCTTTGACAAGATAGCTCGTAACAGAGGTGAAGATTTTGCTGAAAAAGTAATTGAGAACACATTATATTTTGCAAACAAGTGTGAACAACCAGATTGGATTGATCCTAAGTTTTCTAATCCGTCTGGTAAAGAACTTCCTGAATTTCCGGTTAAAGACCAGTCGAATTATGAAGATTTCAAAATATGGTGTTCTAATTTGGAAGGAAGTGAGAATTTAAAAATTGATGCATTATATCTTAGATATTGGTGTTTTGAAGAATTAAATAAATTATCATTAACTGACGAAGAGAAAAAAGCAAGAACAGAGAGATTGAACGAAGAATTTGGCGTTTTTGAGTTTCATGATTTTTCTTCATATATGCTTATCGTTGCAGATATTATGGAGTTTGCATATAAGAATGATATTAGGGTTGGACCAGGGAGAGGATCGGTCGGCGGTTCATTTGTAGGCTTTTTGTTAAAGATTCATTTAGCGGATCCTTTTAAGTACGGATTAATTTTCGCTAGATTTCATAATAAAGAGAAAAAAGCCTTTCCTGATATCGATATGGACTTTGCTCCATCAGGTCGTGACAAAATTATTAATTACGTTAAAAACAAATATGGTGATGATTATGTTGTGCGAGTTGGTAACATAATTACATTAACTCCAAAGCCGTATGTTAAAGCCATTGCCCGCACGTTTTTATTTGGTGGAGATAGAAAATCGGCAACAGAGCTAGGTATGAAAATAGCTGAAACAATACCGGATCCAACTTATAGTGGAATTCGTACAGTTACTAAAGCTCTTGAAAAAGCTCCATTGTTTGCTGAGTATGCCATACGTTATCCTGAGCTGGCAGAGTTTAGCGATTTTAGTGGTAACGCAGTAGCTCTTGCTACTCATGCCGCCGGATTTGTTATTGGCAAAAGACCGCTTCCAGGTCTTGTTCCATTAAGACGAGATAAAGATGGCGATATTACTATTGAATATGAAAAAGAACGAGTGGAAGCTCATGGTTTGGTCAAAATGGATTTCCTTGGGTTAGAAACCTTGGATATCATAACAGAAACTCGCAAACTTATTATAGCTAATGGCAAGACTCCACCAGCAGAACCATTTAATTATGATTTATTGGATGATAAAGTATACGATATGGTTTGTAACGGAGATACTTTTTGTGTGTTTCAGCTTGGTGAAAGCGCTGGCACAATAGATTTATGTAAGAAAGTAAAACCGCGTTGCATTGAAGATTTGGCAATTATTAATGCTTTGGCTCGTCCTTCGGCAAGAGATATTAGAAAAGGATTTATTGAGGCAAGACAAGAAGGAAAAGATGTTGAATTGCTACATCCGTTATTACAAAGAGCGTTTAAGCAAACATATGGTTTCGGGCTTTTCGAAGAATGTTTGATGTATTTAGGTCAAGATCTTTGTGGATGGACAATGCATGAGGCTGATCGTTTGCGCAAATTTACCAAAGAAAAAGGCAAACATCCAGATAAAGATAAGAAGCTTAAAAAAGATTTTATTAATAGTTCAATGGCTAATGGGGTTTCGCAAGATATTGTTATTAAAATATGGGATAGTATTATAAATCCTTTCGGGTCATACGCCTTTAACAAAAGTCATGCTATTTTATATTCTTTAACAGGGGTTGAAACAGCTTATTATAAAGCATATTTTCCTTTAGAGTTTTTAGTAGCTAACTTGATGTCAAAAGTTGGCGATTCTAATAAGAAAACAAAAGGTAATATTTCGAAAATAAAAGAAGAGATTAAAAGACTTGATGTAAATATTAGGCCTCCAGATATTAATAATTCCGAAATGGCTTATAAAATAATTGATGATGGCACATTGATAACAGGTTTAGATGCAATAAAACACGTAGGCAATGCTATTCCTGAAATTTTGGCACAACGTCCATTCAAAGATTTTGCAGATTTTTTAACTCGTTGTGATAGCAAAACGGTTCGAGCCGATGCTATTCAGGCATTAGCAGCTAGCGGCTGTTTAGATTCTTTTGGCGTGCCCAGAAAAATGATGTATTTTTATGCTTCTGATTTTAAAAAGAAGTTGCAGTTGCATTTAAAAAGGAAGAAAGGCGCCACTGAGCCTTTTAATTATCCATGGCCAGAAGGCGAGACAGAATGGACCATCCCAGAATTATTTGCATTAGAGCATAAATATATTGGTGAAGGCCTGACTGGTAACAAAAAACAAGTTTATAAAGGGTTTTTTAATGACAATGCTGTGAATTTTTCTAAATTAAAAGAGAAATATCCAGAAATCCCATCCAAAGAATTTAAGAAAAAAAGATATGAAAATGATTCATTTTACGAAATTATTGGTATTGAGGCGGAAATTAAAAGCATATTTGAATTTACTGTAAAAAAAGAAGGTAAAATTCAAGGCCAGACGATGGCTAGAGTGACTTTAGAAGATCCGTATGGAAACAATATTGATATGGTATGTTTCCCAGAGAAACTGGAAAATTTAAAAAAGCAAATGCCGAAAATAAACAGCGCTTGTCAATTTGAGGTTGCAGCTGGAATAAAATTTGTAGGTATAATAAGCTGGTACGAAGGTGATATATCTATAATATTCGATAGTATTATGGATTGTTGTACGCCTCCTGCTTTGCCTGCTGATTTGAAAGATAAGAAAAAAGTGTCAATGAAAATTTCTGCTAAAGATAAAGATAGAGATAAAAAAGAAATTATTGATGCTCAGGTCTTATTAGAAGAAGTAGAGGACGAGTTAATTGAGGAAGGATATTCGGATCTTGATGAAGAAGAGGTTAATATATGAATTGTTCAGAATGTAATGTTGACATCCCTCCAGCGTGGAAGCATTCTTATGAATCTAATCATTGTCCATCATGTGGTGGTAAGATCTTTGATGGCAGATCTGTTGATTTGATGAAAGAATTAAAAGAAGCTATGGAAAAAATGCCAAATGATCCTCAGGGATTGGCAGGATGGCTTTTATCAAACTATCGTATGGAGAAGGTAGGAGATGGTGAGCCTACTGGTTTTCATGGAAACAAGCCACAGGCGGTAGCAAAAGCGGCGGATGGGCAACCATTGAAGCTAGCTCCTAATCGGCTTCAGCAATTTTTAAAGAATGCTGGGGTTAAGCCAGCTGAGCCAGCACGAATGACGAATCTTGCTAAGCAGATAAATAATGCAGGGCTAGATGACGGCGTTGATTACGGTATTGTTGAAGAAGGAGAGGCTACAGAAGAAGTTGAAGATTTTGTAGAAGAGGCGAATGATCCAGATTTTACACAAAAAGTATTAACTGGCATGACACCTGGCGCCCCTGGTCGTTTTACAGCTACAGAGCGTAAAGCGTTGATGCAGAAGATGGCAGAAAATTCTTCTAATGATATGGGCGATTTACATCCGGCGTTACAGGATGATAGAAGAGAAAGACTTCGTAAACAACAGGAGCTTACTCATGGTGGGGCAGTAGGCAAGATAACAAGAAGATAATGACTATACGTTTAATAGATAATAAAAGAATAGAGCTTACAGCAACTGAATTTGAAGTTTATCAAGATGTTTGTAAATCTTATGACAGACCGAATTTTCAAGGCAAAGATTTATTTTCAGGATTATTTGAAACAAATGAAAATGGAATTATTATTTTTCTAAGACCTCCTAGCAAAAAATTTGTTAGTATGGAAGTGTTGACATTTTTGCAAAATATTATGGTTCATCAACATTTGCGTTTGATGTATGATGAAATAGATGCAACAAGACAAAGCTTAAAAAACGAAGTTGCCGGTCTTATAGATCAAATAAAAGAATTGAAAGAAAAAATAAATGGATAATTTTTCATCAAATTGTTTTGATGAAGACGGAAATTAGATAAATAAACATTAGTAAAGAGTCGAGTTTATACAAAATAATTGAATAGGAAGTTATTATGACTGATAGTTGGGATGTTGTGCGACCTACAAAAGATAATGTAGACCCCGAAAAGGATACAGATCCGTCTGAATTAGATCCTGTTGAATTAACAAGTATGGGAGATTTATCAGAAATTCAATCTTCCATAGAATCTTGTTTTAAAGAGATGCATTATGCTTCTTTACAAAAATACGACGCTGATAAAGCAGATAGAACTGCCGCATTATTTTTAATTACTCAAATGCGATTATCCTCGTTAATTGAGGACGTTGAAATGAAAGCAAAGAATGCCAAAAACGAAATAGTTAGAATAGAAGCTGAAAAATACTTCGAATATAAAACTGGTAATTCAGATAAAAAAATAACAGAAAACATGTTATTGAATTATACAGCAAAAGATTCTGAAATAATAAAGACAAAAAAAGAATGCGTTCAATATGAAGCTCATTATAAAAAATGGACTTATATAATGAGTACTTTAAAAGACGGTCATATATATTTTAGAAATTTAGGTAAAAACAAAAACTGGTCAGAATAAGGAAAATAAATGTCAAAAGATAAAGAAGCACAAGTAGAAAAAAAAGATAAAAAAATAATTGCCGGAATAGATATTAATTTACTAGTAAAGAAGGCTCAAGAGTCTTATGGAAAGAAAGAGAATGGATTAGCAAGACAGCTATCTACTGGTAGTTCAATTATAAGACCATCAGAAGATAAAGATTTCGTTGTATGGACAAAGGGGGATCATTGGCAGACGTTAACTCACCTGCGAGGAATACCGTTTGGTAGAATTATAGAAATATCAGGAAAGCCAGATAGCGGCAAGTCTACGCATGCTGCCGCTTTTATGAAGTTTGCTCAAGATCAAGGGATTTTAGTTATTCTTTGGGATTCTGAAAAGAAATTTCAGAAAGAGCGATTTGATAATAAAATTGGTGGATGTTCGGAAAACCTCATGGTGGTTGATACTAATAATATTCTTAATGGCGCTAAAGCCGTAGCCCATCTTGTTAATTCGGCTAAGGAAATGAACCCAGACGTTAAAATATTGATCGTATGGGATAGCGTTGGAGCCTCAATTAATTCTACTGAAGACAAAGATGATGAGGAAGAATATTCTAAGCAGCCAGGCGTAACCGCGAAAGAAAATGCTTATGCTATTAGAAAATTCAACAAGCTTTCTAATAAGTATATAAATAGAGAGACTGGTGAAGAAACGATAGCTACATTAGTAATCAATCAAACTTATGCAAATATCGGTTCTGTTGGACAGACTGAGAAGGGCGGAGGCGAGATTTATTATTTATCAAGTGTTATTATCCAGCTTTCTAGAAAGGGTGATTTGACCAGAGTTAAAGGCGGAGATAAATATAAGTATGGAATTATTACTAGGGCCAAAGTAAAGAAAAACCATTTATTTGATGGGGACGAGTGTGTTGCTGAAATGGATTTGGTTATTTCAGCTGATGGAATTCAATTGGCGAAAGATGTGAAAAAAGTTGACGATATTAAAGGCTGGGAAGATCAAGAAGAATAATTCTAATTGATAAATCGAGCCACCTCAAATGAGAAACTATTAAATCATGGCTGAACAATCGAGACTAGATCCTGATCAACAAAGAGCCTCTGCGGATGCAGAGGCTCAAGCAAGATTATTACGAAATTCTACTAATAATCCTGTATATTTAGTAAGGTTTGAAGATCCTGAAAACGCCCCAATTATAAGGTCATTTATCGTTTTAAAACAACCATTAATGAATCCATATAGTGTGACGTTCCAGGGCTTCGAAACTTCTAAAAATGCGCGAAACAAGAAGAGTAAAGAACAGGATATTAGAACACGAGAAGAAGCTATATCGTATGTCAAAGACAATGATGTGAAGTTTCACGATCTGATTTGTCCGTGGCAGCGAGTGATATCTATAGAGAACCTGTCCTATCAATCGAAAATAAACGCAAACAAATAGAAAAAAAGGAAAAAAAAACAAATGTCGAACAAAATCCAATTCGGACTAGCGTCCTGGGATACTACTGACGTAAAGAGACCGTCTGCAAAAGAAAAGAACGAGAACCTTTTTATGAGGCTAGATAGCGGGAATAACGTTATTCGCCTCGTTACTAAGCCTCATGAGTACCTTGTGCATCGTTATAAGGTTGATGAGAAAGATCCTGGTTTTGGTGAGCGTGTGCTTTCCAGCCTGTTCCACGGGAGCGATCCTCTCGTAGACATGGGTTTTAAACCAAAGCGTAGATGGCTGATTGGGATTATTGATCGCAAGACTCAATCGTACAAGATTCTTGACATAAGCGTTTCGGTGTTCAAATCGATTCAAGAGCTTGTTCGTGATGAGGACTGGGGCGATCCAACTCAGTATGACATCGATGTAAAGGTAGATAAAGACGGCGGAGCGACGGGGTATTACACAGTAATTCCAAAGTCAAAGAAGCCGTTATCTAAGGAAGATTTAGATCTCAAAGAGAAAGCAGATCTCGATGATCTAAAGCGTCGTTGCACCCCTCCAACCGTTGAGCAGGTTCAAGAGCGAATTGATGCAATCAAGGCAAAGCGGAACGGTGCGAACGGTACGAACGGAGCAACCAAACCCGCTGCTACAGCTGCTCATAGTTCTAGCAGCGATGATGACGAAGAGGATTTCCCTCCAGTGGCCTGACCTAAGCAGGATAGGTTTTCTTGAAAAAGCGGCTCAAAAGGCCGCTTTTTCGTTTTTTAATGCTTGATATATACCAAGGCATGAATCACGATCTTTATCAAACCATATTAGGATTAGATATAAGCACAACTACAATAGGCATTTCAATAATTAATAAATGCTTTCAAACTGGTAAAATAACGCTAGATGTATGCAAATATTACAAACCTCCAAAAGATGGAAGTATTTTTGAAAGGCTTATTCAAGTTAAACAATTTATTTTAAATTTATTAGAGCGTTATGATCCGGATGTAGTTGTAATAGAGGATTACGCCCGTTTTATGGCTGGCAGCTCAGGTGCAGCAACTATAATTCCTCTTGCAATTTTTAATACTACAATAGGCCTTACAGTATTTGAAAATACTGGTAATGAGCCAATATTAATGAATGTCAATACTATTAGAAAATGGCTCAAGACAGGAGAGGAAAGATTAAAAAAAGAAGATATTCCAGAAGCTGTTGCTTATCATTTAAAAATAGATTTCCCGTATGAAATTACTAAGAAAGGCAAAATTGCTGTAGAAAGCTATGATAAAGCAGATTCCGCAGCAGTAGCACTAGCTTATTTAAAGTCTATTGAGCCAAAAATTGTTAAACCAAAGAAGAGTCGAGCCAAAAAAGTAATGGAACTGTAAGTCATTATGAACCTATCTGAAGCATATAATATAATTGGTGTAAACTCGGATTCTACACAGGATGAAATAAAGACAGCTTATAAAAAGCTAGTTTTAAAACATCATCCGGATCGTAATAAAGATAACGAAAAAGAAGCCGAAACGAAATTTAAACAGATTAATGAAGCTATGCAAATTATAGAGCGTGGTGAAGAACCGGAATACCCACAGTGGGACAGCAATAATATTGCTCAACAAATATTTATAAATTTTAATTCTGGGCATCAACGCACAAGAAGGCCGGATCCTATTGTTCATACTCGTATTACTTTTGTTGAGTCTGTTTTGGGGTGTGAGAGAGATATATCTTATACAAGATATATAAAATGTAATAAATGTTCTGGTAAAGGATTAATATACGACAAATTAGTTAATTGTAAAATATGTAAAGGTCTTGGAAGAGTAGAGTCCTCTTTTTCAAGAGGTAATGCCAAATTTTATAGCACTTGTAATGTTTGTCAAGGAATAGGCTCTGATACTGAGAAGTGTAAAGATTGTGACGGAGAAGGCTCTGTCAAAAAGGAAGAGCAGCATAAATTGCAATTCCCTTGTGGTTTAACCGATGCGCAAATAATAAGAGTAGGAGGAGCTGGTAATTTTGTGCAATATCATCCACAATTTGGTGATATGCATTCTGATGTTTTTATCAGAGTACAGGTAGAGCCTGATAAAGATATGACGCTGAATGGCAATGATGTTATATCTAATATAGACTTAATTCTATTAGAGGCATTAAAAGGAACAACAAAATCAGTAAGAACCGTAAAAGGTGAAATGAAATTGAAAATTCAACCTGGCATTAAACATGGCAATCAAATCAAAGTTGTTGGTTATGGAGCGGGAGAAATAGGTTCACATTTGTTTATTGTAAATGTTAAGTATCCAGAAAACACCGAAGAGTTGATTAGGTTATTAGAAAAAGAGCAACAAGAAAAGGCAAACAATGTTTAGAATTTATTGTGATAACAAAGGCTGTGGCAAGGATATGGAGCCATTATTAAATGTCAATACTAACGATGTAGAATGCGTTGAATGTGGCAAATCCATAAAAAGCATTACAAGTTTTACCAAATCTCAAATGAAATCGATTGGGCAGATTAAGAGAGATGAGAAGGTTAAGCAGGCTTTTTCTGTTCAATGTCGTTCTTGCATGAAAGAGAGCGCCCCAAAATTAGGTGATAAAAATGAGCTTCGATGCTCTATTTGTAATAATCATTTAGATTATTTGTCTGCTCCATATGCTCATGCTGTTAGAGAAAATTTATTGAGGAAACAAAAGAACATAGCTACTGTTTCAGTGGCATCAGTGAATGTTGCACCTAAGGTGACTGCTTCATTTAAATGAATTTAAAAGAGTTATCAATAAACATTCGTGAGCGTTCGGCTATGTTTGCAGAAGTTTTGCAAGCTTGCCGAACTTTGCTTATTCATAATCCATTGGCGTCTGAGTCTAGAGATTATTTAGATAGCAGAATTGCTACTTTTTATCAAGATCGTTTTCAGTTTGGGTATTTTCCAAATAATGAAAATCTGCAAAAACTTATAAATATGGTTGGTGAGGAAAAGCTTAAATCATTAGATTTAATATATGACAAATATGTTAATGATGCAGACTGTATGGTAGCGGTCAAACAAAGTATTTTATCATCACATAATTTAATTATGCCATATAAAGATGTTTATGGCAACATTGTAGCACTAGTGGGGCGCACTCTTCTTTCAAAAGAAGAACAAAAAGAAAAGAATATATCTAAATATAAAAACTCGCAATTTCATAAATCATTACATATGTTCGGTCTTTATAATAGTAAGCGTAGTATTATTTCGAATAATTGCGTGCTTCTTGTGGAAGGACAATTTGATTGTATTTCTTGTCACGTTCATGGTTTTCATAATGTGGTTGCTTTAGGCGGTGTTGCTTTTAGTAAATATCAATTTGCTTTATTATCTAGATATACTAATAATATAAAGCTATTATTAGATAATGATAGTCCTGGATTAAACGCCGCCAATAAAATAATCGAAAGATACTCATCATTTGCTAACATTAAGAAAATCCAGCTTCCGTCCTGTTATAAAGATGTTGATGAGTATTTGTTAAAGAGCAACGATTATGGAGCATTAAATTTTACAGGATGATAAATATGTTAGACTCAACTGCTAATAGGCTTGGGCATTGTAAGCAATCTATCTCAAATATGATGGATTATAATTTAATTTATTTTTACAGCAGTGAGGTTTAATATGACAGATAGAAGCAAGAATCGATCAGATCGTTACCAATGGGTTCTTATAGAATGCCCTTGTTCTCCAGAAATGATGACAGAGGTTTGTGATTCTGATGGCATCGGAGCCCAATTAAATCCATGGGGTTATAATGAAGAATTATTTGAATTAAAAGACAAATTGAAAGCCGCTTTTTGGAGAATTGTTGACACTCAGCTTACTTCAAGACAAAAAGAGGTTATTCATCTTTATGCCGAAGGTCTTACTCAAACTGAAATTGCTAAGAAATTAAATGTAAATCAATCAAGTATCACAAAAAGTATTAATGGAAATTGTGATTACAGAAATGGACGTAAAGTTTATGGTGGAGCTAGAAAAAAATTAAGAAAAATTGCTGATAAAGATGAAGAAATAAAAGAAATATTAGATAGAATAGCAGATTTACAAAGTAATAATTATTAATGAGTGAGTATGAAGAAAATATTGTTGAGCCTTCATACGGTGTTATTTACTTAATTATTAATAATATAAATAAAAAAATATATATTGGGCAGACAACTTCTGATATTCCTAAAAGCAGATGGTACAAACATATATATTGCGCAAATCATTCTGCTATTTATTATTTTGGGAAGGCTATTAAAAAATATGGTGCCAAAAATTTTTCATTTAAAATAATAAAAAAGTGTAAAAATCATGAAGATTTGAATTATTGGGAAATCTATTATATAGATTTTTACGATTCAAGAAACAGAAAAAAGGGGTATAATATAAAAGAGGGCGGTAGTCACGGAAAACATTCTGAGGAAACGAAGGAAAAGTTAAGAGTGATAAATACTGGCAAAACTCTTACTAAAGAGCATAAATTGAAATTATCTCAGGCTCATTTAGGCAAAAAACATTCTAAGAAATGGAAAAAATTAATGTCTAAATTGATGACTGGTAAAAAATTATCATCAGAACATTGTAAATTAATATCCATTGGTAAAAAAGGCAAAAAATTTACCAAAGAACATAAAAAAAATATTTCAATATCTAAGAGTGGTGAAAATAGTTCCACTGTTAAATTAAATTGGGCTATAGTTAATAAAGCAAGAACAGAATATAAAACTGGTAAAACAACATTAAAAAAATTGTCTCAAAAATATAACGTTTGTGAAAGCAATATGCGATCCATTATTTCAAATCACTCTTGGATTGATTTAAAATATGACACATCTGACGCTGATAAAATAAAAATTAGTAATAAAAAGCATTCAGGTGAAAGTAACCCGAAGGCTAAATTATCATTGAATATGGTTAGGGCTATACGGGCAGAAAAAAAATCAAAACCAAATATTACAGATTTGGAAATAAGCAAAAATTATAATATTAGCCGCCCGTCAGTTTCATTAATATTGTTAAATAAAACGTGGATAGATGATTTAATTTGAGCAAAACATGTATAAAATGTAAAAAAAATAAAATAGAAAATTTAGATAACTTCTATTTTAGAAAAGACACAAATAGATTTATTAATACTTGCATTCTTTGTATTAATATAAAAGAACATGAATATAGAGCCGCTAATAAAATAAAAGAATTAATACGAAAACGTATATACAATTCAAATAATAAAGATAAAATTTCAAAACAAAAAAGCGAATATTATCAATTAAATAAAGAAAAAATACTTGCTAGTCAAAATAAATATGAAAAAGCAAATTATGAAAAAATAAAAAAATATAGAAAATGTTGGCAGAAAAACAAAAGAGACGCCGATCCCGCATATAGATTACGATATAATGTAGGGCGGGCCGTTCGTTCAGCTCTTATTAAGGCTGGTTATTCAAAATCAAACGCTTCTTTTTTCGATTATGTTGATTATACTGCCAAAGAACTGAAATGTCATTTTGAATTATTATTTGAGTCATGGATGAATTGGAATAATTATGGCAATTATAAAATAGGTGGAATTCAAAGATGGAATATAGACCATATAGTGCCACAATCGAAATTACCTTATGATTCTATGGCGCATGAAAATTTCAAAAAATGTTGGGCATTACACAATTTGCGCCCAATGGAATCTATAGAAAATATTAAAAAAAGACAGAAGTGATTTCACATTATTTGGTTTATATGGGCTATCTCAGCAAAAAGCCTTAGATATGAACAGAATTGACTTATCGCTTTATATTTTCATTAAAGTAATTGTCTACTACTTATCTTGTATTCATTAGTATTCTGCGGATATATGTGACTAAGGAGTCTGGTAATGAAATTTGATGTAGATTATTTAAATTTAGACCAACAGCTTACTGAGCCAAAATATTTTAAGTATGCTGATGTAAAAGACCAGCTTGTTAAAGTAGCTTTTGATATAGTTAAGTTTCGTGAGACAGATGCTATTGACGGTTTATGGCAAATTCAACAGACTAATGATGGTGAAATCATTGTTGCTACATATCAAGATGAGCAAGAAGTTAGCAAACAGGCTTCGGCAATTAGTTGGGAAGCGCGTTCTAATACAGCTGGTAATAGCGTAACTATATTTTACAAAGGTGTGCCAATAACAAAAGTTGCAATAATGCAATATGGTATACCGGCAGGAGATGCTCATTTAGTTTGTAAATATGTACCAGAGAAATTAGCTAGCAGCACAGATTTTCGTAAGAAAATGTTAAACGAACTCTCTAATGATGATCGTTTGGAACTTCTTAAGAAGTTTCCAGAGTTAAATGACTAACAGGAAACAAGCATGAGTTTTAATCAAGATATTTACAAGGCTGCCAAAGAGATAGAAAAAGCAGCAAAAACACTAGAAAATAGTGAAGAATTCATCCTTATGCCACTTACCGTTAAAATGGTAAAGGCAGCTGAGGCTTATCCAGAAGATCAAACTATCAAACAAATGGCTGCTTTTTTAAATAATCGCTCCCATAAAAAAGCCATATTTATTACTCGTGGAGAACTAAGAGATGTTTATAAAGCTCTTTACACTCGTAATACTAAATGTGCTGATTTAATGTCTGATGAGCTTGGCAAAGCTGATGCGCTGCCTGAGCCGCAAAAGATGATTCGTGATAAAGACGAAGGCAGCATCATCGCTGAGGCATTTAACAATCTTGGCAACCCAGCATTAGCAAATGCTTTAAGTGCTGCTTTTGAAGGCAAAGATGTATCTTTTGAGAATTACTCAGCTCCAATTGCGAGACAAGCAGAAAGGAATTGCGCCATTGAATTAGATAAAATTGGTGCTGATGCTCACAAAATTACTACGGTAGCAGGCAAAGAAGATATATTAATTTGTCAAGCAACTTACGAGACTCCAAAAGGCCAAAGCAGCGTATTAATTCCTGTTGAGGTAGTAAACGGAAGAGCTTTATTGCCTTCTGTTTTTTTAAGCCGTTCAGGGTTTCAGGATTTAGAAGGAGATGCTTTAACGAATCATTTAATTAATACTGCTGGTAAAAAATGGAAAATTGATGTTCAGCAATTATTAAAGGTTCTTTCGAAAGCCAAAGCTGGACCAACTAAAGAGATTAGCGAGGTAGAGGCGATAGTAGCTAAGTTTGCAGCACAGCAAGGCACTCCAGCTAATCATTCATCAGATGCTTTACTTTATCAAGAGGTTGATAAGGAGCATATTGAGGTTCAACTTCCTGAAGCAGAAGACACACAGAAGTTTGCTGAAAAATTGCATACAGCAAAAGGAGCGGCAGAATTTACATTTGGCAAGAAAGCAATTGATGCCGGACGCACAATGTTAAGAAATATTATGGCCAGTTATGGTTATAATAATATTCAAATAGCAGTTGCGGATACTGATAATGATAAGGTTTGTTTTGCAGTAGCTATTGATAATGGAGCTGGATTTAAGGTTCCAGTGAAAATTAGCGGCGGCTTGCCAGTTGAACCATCTGTTATTATCGCAAATGGTTCTATTGCTGAATTCTCTCAAAAAGGCGTCTCTAAGACTTTAATTGAGAACAAAGATTATGAATCCGCAGCATTAGCGTCTCAGCTTCATGGAGTTAAGCCTTCTGAATTAATTGAGACGGTTCGCAAGGCAATGACAGATGGTAATTACAACAAAGCAGAGGAAGCATTGAATGTATTATCACAAACAGATCAAAAAGCGTTTCATTACGCATTTGGTATGTATCAGTCAGTATTGTCCGGTAACACCATAAACAAACTTGCTGCGGAAGATACTTCCAAGTGTTTACGACAAGTTAAGCACGCTCATAGCAAACATGTAATTTGTGGTCATACCGGATTACCATTGCACAAAGTATGCCAAGATGAACATGGCGATTGTCAACCATTGTATCGTAAAGACCTAAAGAACACAAATGAGGGCGGCTCATTTTTACATTCTAGAATTTACTTAGGATAATCATGAGAACTTCAGATCTATTAAACAGTCTTGCTGATAGTTTAGAAAATGCGGATAATGATATTTTAGTAAAGGTGGAAAATAACCAGCATTTTACTGATATTGTAGCGAATGCTTTAATATCTGCTGCTGCAATTATTCGCAATGCTGCTGAGGAAGTTGATGATTTCGGACCAGATATTTCCGCAGATGATTTGGATGAAATGGCTGCCATTGCAGAAGAATATGATAGTAGCGGAGATCCTGCACTTCAAAAAGTAGCAGCTGTTATTGATGAGCTATTAATTAGTATTAGTTCTGATAAAGAAGCTTTATATAAATTTAAGGCAGCTGAAGATTCGGAAATTGATAGACTTAAAAATAAATATCATGATGAGCAAGGTGATGCAATTTATAACAATGCTAACAAAGAGCATCATAAGGAATATGAAAAAGAGAGTGGGGGCAACCCAGAAGAAGCTATTAATAAAGGTGTTAAACAATATCGCCCATTAGCCGCTCCGCTTAGCACACGTTCTTGCCCCGAACATCCTGGTGAACAAATGATGAGAGTAGCGGACAGTGTTTACCAATGCAGCTTAGATAAGCAAATTTATAATTATGAGGCTGGTTATACTACTATGGCAGGTAACCAAATTCCGGGAACTGGAGTTTCTAACCAAACTAATCATTTTAACGATTTAGCACCGGAGCATACAAATTTTAGCACTAGAGAACAAGTGCTGAATTCTGATTATTAAGCCTCTCTGCTAAGGAGAGCATAATGGATTTCTCAAAAATTTTAGCGCATCCAGATAAAGATGAGATTATATCAAAGCTTGTTAATGGATTAAAGACCAAGGATATTTCTGATTGGCTAAAATTGAAATATCCAAATAGCGATCAAACACATTTAAAACTCTCTAGCAAGATGCTAAAAGAGTTTGTAGATAATAATCTTGATTTATATAATACTTTAAAAAATGACATTACTGATGTTAAAGCCGATAATAAACAAAATAAAAAAATAGCAGAATCTTTACTAAATAATAAAACATATAAACAAAGATTAAATGAGCTTGCTGATAATGATATAGATATTAAGCGAATTATGACTGAGGTTGTATTTTTAATACGTGAACGTATTGAACAATATTTTGATAAAGTTCAAGAGAATCCCGGTAATTTAAAACCTGATTATGGTTTGATTAAATGGTTTGAAGTTCTTTTAAATGCAACTGAAAAATTTGATAAAATCATAAATAAAGCTCCAGATCAGATTATACAACATAACATTACGATGCAAGCTATGGACCAACATACTGCAATATTTCAGGATGTAATCCGTGAAGTTTTGGCAGAGTTGGATCCTGAGGCTTCATTTTTGTTTATGGACAAAATGCGAGAAAAGCTAAACGCTCTTGTGCCACCAGAGTTGGACAAGCCTTTGACACAAGAGAAACGCCTGGTTGAAGCTAAAATATTAATGACTCAAGCAGAGAATATAAAAGAAAGCGAACTTGAGGGCGAAATAGGAAGCAATGATGAATGAATATATTAAAAATAAGCTTCAAAAAGCACATTTGCTGCCGGAGGATTTAAAACAAAATCTTTTTCGTGAAGCCGAAGCTTTGTCATTATTAGGAGTATCTTCAGATAATGATTATAAAGATGCTTTTTATATTAGTTTACATGCTAAAAAGATAGCAGAAGAGCTTTCTGGCAAACAGCTTGATAATAATGAATTAGCTAAGGTTTCTGCTGCTATAATGCAAAATAGAGAGAAATACCCAATTCATACTATTTTAAATTTTTATCTTGCTGCGGCCAATGCATTAAAAGAAGTTGAAATACCTATTAAGAAAATCGCATATCCTCAAAGCGATGCTGGCCAATATTTTCCTTCGCCATATAATAGAACAAAATGGATGAATGCAATGAGGGCAGTCTATGCTAATTCTGTAAACATGGATCGTACTCAGGCTTTTGAACTTGTAACCAAAAATTGGGAAAAGATGGAAAAAGATAACTTTAAACACTGGATGTTATTTTATGAGCAAAACACTCATAATAAATATAAAACAGCTCAGAGGGGCAATAGATATATGGAAGTGGGAGAGGGCGCCTTTTTACCACTTGATGTCAATAATTTAAAAGCATCAATTCCAATGCCAAACATGAGTGCTTACGAAGATCCTGCGCCACAAATACAACAACAGCAACAGCAGTCTGAAAAAGATAAACAAGAATTTGCTCAAAGAGAAATTATTGCTTTAATTGGTAGATTAAATTCTGCGGAAAGAATAGCTACAAAAACAGAAGCTGTGCGCAATGTATTAGGTCCAGAAGGCTTTAAAACATGGCTTAATGCTTTGCATACTATTAAGCGTGAGATTCAGACTGCTCCAATTATGAATATCAGATCTTCGACCCCAAGAGATTTGATTATAAAACAAGCTAACATATTGGTTTCGAAGGGACATTTAGAACCAGCTCGATTAATGATGGTTCTTGCTCAAGTAGCCCCTCCTCCATTGGAAGTGGCACCAGGAGGGCCACCACCAGCGGAAGTGGCTCCAGGGATGCCAGGTGACCCAGGTTTGGGGATGGGAACTGAGCCAACTCCTGATATGTCTTCTATGCCTGACATGGGATCCGGAGGCGAAAGTGAAAGTGATAGTCCAGAAGCTGCGATGAAAGAATTTTTAAAAGGATTATCTGGCGATTCATACTCTGATGAAAAAGACGAAAATAAAAGTGATGATGATAATGATGACACTAATGATGCTAATGATTTATTAGTCACTGAAGACGATCTTATAGCTACTGCTCAAGCAGCTGATGCTCCTGTTGCGCCTGCTGCTCCAGTATCATCAATACCAGAGCATTTTTCTAGCGACGAAATTGAGCAAGCGCTTAAGAATGTTACAATTGAAACTGTAATTGAAAAATTGGAAGCGCTTGCTAAAATTTATGGTAATCGCGAATTGGCAAGACAGCTCAACATTGTAGATTTAATGTTAGGCAGACTTGGTTTAGCAACTTACTTTCCAAATCTTGCAGAAGCAATGCGTTCGGCATTAGATTCAAATCAATACGTATTGACTCGCGTTGAAGAAATTCTAGCTAAGTTAAAAAGCTCAACGGAAGGTACCGGACAACAAATTAGTTTAGCTCCTACTGAGCCAGGAAAAGATGTATATGGACCAGATATTATGGGAATTAAATCGAAATTAGAAACGGATAAAGAAAAAGATAAAGCGCGAAAAGAAAAGCGCAAAGTTATGCAAGAAGCAGAAGATGTCGCTAAAACCACCCCTGCTCCTACCGCCCCAATAGCTCCGGCACAAGAATTGGCTGTTCCGGCAACAGTAGAGCCTGCGTCAACCAATGCTAGGATATAATGAAACTTCGAGAGGTGCTTAATCTTATTGCGCAAATTGCAAAGGAAAACGACTTATCTGAGCCGTTTATTGTAGGAGGTGTGCCTAGAGATAAGGTAATAGGCAGATTAAGCCAGCTTGTTGATTTGGATGTTTCTACAGGTGATGATGGCAGCAAATTCCTTGGCAAAGAATTATCTCTGAGAATAAAAGCTCCATATAAGTTAATGCCAGATGGTCATTCACAAGTATTATTAGGCAATTTTAAAATAGATTTTTCGTCAAATTTTAATATTCCAGGTATTGATGGAATGTTAAAAAGAGCAGGAATGAAAAATCCTACTGATTTGCAGTTAGAGCAATATAGTAGAGATTTTACGTGCAACTCATTAATACTTACAATAGATTTGAAAACCATCAAGGATCCATTAGGAAGCGGAATAAAAGATATTAAAAAAAATCTTATCAGAACTTGTTTGCCAGCTTCTATTACATTAGGATATGATAACAAAAGAGTTGTTCGTGTTTTGTATCTTGCGGCCAAGCTTGGATTCAAGATTGATGATGATATTATTAAATGGATAAAAGCTCATCCGGAAAGTATAGGAAATGCTACTAATGAGTATGTAGTTAAGAAATTGAATAAAGCTTTTCAGGCTAACGAATCTCGCACGATTCAACTAATGAATGAATTGAATTTGTGGCCACATGTTCCTTCTGTACCAAGTATTACTGAATATATGGTAAAGGCCAAGAGGATTTGATGCCTAAAAATATGGATAAAAAAATTGTTAGACTTGCAATCGTTAGAAATAATACCGAGGACTCTTGTCCTTTCGGATTGAATATTCCTTATGGATGCAAGAATGCTGGCGATTTAATTACTAAGATGGCTCCTTTAGATTCATTAGGAGACGAAGCGAGCAAAGAAGAAAAAGACGATATCGCTAAGGCTAATAACCGTTTTTTCATGTGGCATAATCCCGGAGAACGTTGTTTTTATGCTGGAAAATTATTTGTGGACAAACCTACGGTGGAGTGTAATTGGCACAGTAATGCTCCCGGAATTACTGAAAAAGGAATTCTTGGAGCGCCATTTTATTCTAAAGTATATAATAATATTGGGTTAGACGGAGTAAATTCATTTCCATTAGGATATTATGGAGACAATGATATTAGTCGCAATATGTATTATGGGCTTTATTCATTAATGGGTAGTAAACAAAATATTAATTTAATTAAAACAGCTCTTGCTACAAAAAATAAAAAGCCTGAAGCTCCAAAACATGGCCCATTCGGAGAATATGCCTGGTCTTCAAAACGAGAAGCTGTTCCAGAAGAAGATGATGTCGAAATAGAAAAACAAATATACGAACAATTACGCAAACATTTTCTTACATATAATAGAGAAGGTTTACCAGAAATGACAGCCTTATTTTTATCTATGTTAATGGAACTTGGATGGTATAAAAATATTTTACATAAACCTGCACACAAAATATTATATCGTGGAATGAAAATAAATTCCAAAAAACAATTAGCCGATATATTAAATTTAGATGAAAAAGAACTGTCTGATAATGGCAGTAAAGATTTTGAGGAAGGCATTAGCATTCCTCCGACTAATGGATATTCTACCTCTTGGTCATTTAAAAAACATGTCAGTAAAGAGTTTTCTAATAAAGGAAAAAGAGGATTTGCCGTTACTTTAATTGCCGAAGTGTCCGAAAATCCAAATAAATTTCTTGCTGGACCAGGCGGATTGTATGACGTTGAAGGAATTTCTAAGTATCATTTAGAAAAAGAGACTGTGGGTTTGGAGCCAATAAGAATAAAAAAAATAGAATGGGAACGAATAGATTAATTTACGCAACAGAGTTTTTAAAGCCAATAAAGTGATATTCTAATGCTATGCTAATAATGAGTCATTAAAAGTAGTGGCATTTTATGATATTTAGCATGTTGAAAGGACGCAAATGAGCCTAGCCAAACTAGCACAACAGATTTCTGATCCAGATTACTTCGTTATTGGAGATCCATCAACCGGTCATAAACCAGCTGAAATAAACAATGCTGATGAAGTTTTATACGTTGATGATGATGAAGATGATAATGAAGATAATGATGGTAAAAAAGCAGAGCCCGTAGGTAACGGACAAGTAATAATGCAGGTTGGTGATGAAGAGCCAATGAGGCTTAATTTCGTTTTACCGAATGTTCCAGGGGCGGATAACCAGGACGAAATTGAGGATCCAGCTGAAATAGTAGTAGAAGAAGAGCCGGAATCAATCTCTGTTGAAGAACCGGATGTTTGGGATTGGCAGAAACGTGGCGGTATTTCTAAGTTCCCAACGTGGCTTCATCATATGTTTCAAAATTCTCCTCCTCATACTGGTCATGACACAGTAGGTCTTGAGCGCATTATTGCATACCTTGGCGCTTTAGACAGAGAGATTTCAAAAGCAGTACGTTCTGATTTAAAGAGCGAGCTTGATATGAGCCAAATTGAAACGGCTCGTAATGAAATTCAAAAAGGCTGTGATCGTTGCACTGATCGTTTAGAAAAGATTATTTCTAATAAGCGTCCAAAGAAAAAGAAGGCTCAAGCCGATGGAGAACTTGTTAAAGAAGGTCAGAAAATATCTGGTATCAAAGGCATAATGGTAACTGTCCCGCTTTTAATTTCCAGAATTGCCAGAGTTTGTATAAATGGCATGGTATCTGGAGGTCACGATATTGAGGATTTATTTAAAAGACAAGCTGAATTATATAAATTAACCATGAGAGAAAAAGCGGAGCTATTACAATTGTTAGAAGATTGTGGATATACTATGCGAAGAGATCGAGGCATACATCCTGATGAAGATATAGATATAAGAAGAAGTGATAATTTTGATTGGGCCGCAAACTATCATGCATAATAAGTCTGATATAAAATATAGCAATATTAGGTCATAATTATATGAGCAGAGGCGGAAATAAAATAAACAGAGCTGACGGAGATTACGAAAGATCTTCATCTATGCCCAAATGGCTATCTAACTTTGCTGAATCACTAGAAAATAAACAAAAGTCAGCAGTTCAAGTTGCTCGTGAGCGTGATCATGAAGGCCATCAATATTCTATTTTGAATCAAATTTCAAATATGGTATCAGATAAGCCTCGACATGCTACTGTTGATAGTATTGTTAAAGAAATGCGTGAGCGTACAGGGCTTGATGATTATTTAAAACGCATCTCGGCTAAAGTTGACATAAAAAAAAACTTAAAAGTTGAGGCAAATAAAACCGAATCAGATTTGCCAAAGTCTTTATCTAAATACAAAAGTTGTTCTGATGATATTATAAATTACATCAGAAACACTATTGATAATACACATGGAATGGGAGTGACTATTCCACAATTGCAACATGATATTTTGTATACTTTTGGCAAGCGTCATGGTATTGAAACTCAAGATATTTTGAATGATGATGTAGCAAAGTATATTAATAATTGTATTGTGGCAGCGCAAGCGCATATTGTCCCAGAGGCACACAACCCTCATATTGGGGCGGGTGTCGGACGAACAGAAAAAGAAAATGATGAAGATAAGGATGCTTTTGCTATTCTAATGCCGGCGACAGGGTAATAAAAGGTATGAATGCCGGCAGTAAACCCAGCGAATAAAGACGTATTTAATCAATTTAAAGACAGCGTTCTTAACATTGACCCCGTAACTTTCTGCGAGAAGTATTTAACATTAGAAAGCCAGCCTTTCCGTTTAAGCGAAGGATACAAACCGTTCGCTGATATTTACAGATATATTGGGCTTCGTGCAATTCAAGAGGGCGCAAAGCCAGTAATTTTGGTGAAAGGTCGTCAGGTTGGAGCAACAACCATGGCTACTGCGCTAGAAATGTATTTTATGGCGTCTGGCATTTTTGGCTGCAATGGCCGTCCTCCAATGAGGATCATTCATTGTTTCCCAAATTTAATTCACGTTTTCAGTTATGCAAAAATTAAATTGAACAATGCAATAATGGCATCTCTTTTGGTAGACGATCCATTTAAACCAGGTCGCAAGCGTTCATATATTAATCTTAAAATTGACAGTTCGTCTCCTAGCAATGACAGCTTGCAATTTAAACAATTTGTTGGCGGAAATTTCTTGCGTATTGAGTCTACCGGATTAGAAGCGGATCGTCTACGTGGTGGTACTGTAGATTGTTTATTCTATGACGAAGTTCAAGATATTCCAATTGCTGCTATTTCCAATGCTAACAAACTATTATCTCAGGCTCGTTATGGAACGGAGACTGAAGGCGTACAAGTATATTTCGGCACGCCAAAACAAAGAGGTACTGATTATTGGAAAATGTGGAATGATTCTTCACAACAATATTTTCAATTAGGTTGCGAAAAATGTAAAAAACATTTTCCATTATATACTCCATCTTCTAATGATTGGGAGAAAGTTTGGCTATATGGGTTTATTGTAAAATGTGTTCATTGTGGTCATGAACAAGACAAACGTTCAGCAGCAGAAAGAGGTAAATGGGCAGCGCTTAACGGTAATGAAAATTGTGGATTTGTTGGTTATCATATTAATCAACTATACATGCCAAATTTCACGAAAGAAAAGATACTATCGAAAAAACCAGAGAATAGCCCTATTGCCACAGAAAGATCTTATCAAAATGAAGTATTGGGTGAGTTTTATACTGGTGATGCCGCTCCTATTACGCCAGAAGAATTGCATGAAAAGTGTGCAGATATAGGGCGCAAAATGAGAGCGAGCATTTCTGTATCAGATAAAAAGAAAGTTTATGCAGGATTCGACTGGGGAAAGAAACAAGATGTTGAAGGTCAAGAAAAGATGGGCCAGTCTTATAGCTCAGCCGTTGTTATTACAGCGGAAGGCCCTCATTTGCTTTCTGTTCAATTTGCGACTCTATTAAGACGCAATGATTTTGAATATAAAAAGCAGTTAGTAGAACAAATGTTTCGTCAATATAGTGTTGGATTGGCGGTAGGCGATATTGGTTATGCTAATGATTTAACAGAAGTGTTACAGAAGGAATATGGTAATAGATTTTTGGCAAGCGAGGCAAAAGGAAATATGAAGAATCACGTAAAATTTGTTACTGATGAATTTCCAAATACAATTCGTTTTGATAGAGATTATTATATTGCAGATTTGTTTGATATGTTAAAAAAAGGCAATATTAGATTTCCGTATGGAGATTATGAAAAAATTTCATGGTTAATTGCGCATTGTTGCAGTATGGATATTAAAACAACGTCTGACAGATTTGGTGAGCCTATGTCTCATTATGTTAAAGGAGCAACGCCGAATGATGGATTTATGGCTTTATTGAATGCTTATTTAGCTTATAAATTTGACATAACTGGTGGTTTTAGCCAAAGCACATTAATAAATCCTAATAATGTTCGGGACGATCCAAATGCTCGCCGTGCAATTCCAGCTGTTACTGGTTATATTCCTAGAATGTAACTAATTATATAATATAATTTAGTATTTGGAGTCAATAAATGTCAAATTCTGATAAATTCATGCTTTCAAGAGAGGCGCCGCCTGTAATATCCCCGCAGATGGTAAAATCTGTGAGTCAACATAGGCGATCATTATTGGAAAATGAAGTAACTGCCGGAAAATTTAGAGAAACTGCTTCTTCTCCATTTCATAATGCAGATAATGGAACGGGGCCAACACCGGCTGGGTTCGCTACAGCAAGTTCAAGTCCAAGATTTAATAAACTTGGACAAGAGGCAGCTACATTTGGTGGTGGAGGCGGCGCGGCAGGAAGCTCAGGCACCGGATATAGAGGGTCAGGCGGGACAGTTCGGCAGGCTCCGGAAGTATATAGTCCATTATGGCTAAATTCAAATATGAATTTGCCGCGTGATAGAGCTACCATTAATGCTTGGTCACGTTCGTTCTTTGCATTAAATCCAATGGTTCAAAATGCAATTAGCTTACATTCTACATATCCAATTTCTAAACTTAATATAAAATGTAAAAACGAAAAAGCTAGAAAGTTTTTTGAAAACATGATTGAAGAAATTGAGTTAATGAACATTTGTGTTCAAATTGCTCAAGAATATTGGACATTAGGAGAGGCTTTTGTTTACGCAGAATTAGATGAGCGTTCTGCAAAATGGAGTCGCATATTAATACAAAATCCTGATTACATGACTGTTAAGCGTTCTGTTATTGCTAATGAGCCTATTATTAGCTTGAGGCCAGACGAGAATCTTCGTAGAATTGTAACATCAAATAGACCCTCTGATATTCAACAGCGTCAGCAATTAGATCGTAAAATAATTGAGCACGTTCGTAGAGGCGAAAATATTCCTCTTAGCAATTTTTATGTCTCTCATTTGGCAAGAAGAATTAGTCCTTATGAAATTCGTGGCACGGGTCTTATTGTAAGCTGTTTTAGACAGCTTATGTTATTTGATCAACTTAGAGAAAGCAAATTCGCACAAGCGGCAAATATGATAAACCCACTTACTTTAATTAAGGTTGGTGGCCCAGATTATAAGCCAAGCCCAGAAGATTTAGATAAATGGCGCGAACTGTTCGAATGTCATGATGAGGAAACGGAAGTTTTAACAGACAAAGGTTTTAAGAAATTTGATGAAGTAATTGAATATGCTGAAGCAATGGATGGAACATACGGTCAATCATATATTACATATTCAAAGCCAGTTAACGGAATTAAAATAGCATGTTTTAATGCAGATTCTGAACAATTAGAATATCATGAACCATCAGCGGCGCATGTATATAATTACGATGGAGATATGTATCATTTTGAGAATGAAAAGATTGATATTAAAGTAACCCCAAATCACGGAATGTGGGTATCTAAAAAAGAATATGAATATAATGGCCATATATCTTTAAGAAAAACATATTGGGGAGATTGGAAAAAAATTAAAGCCGAAGATATTAATTTAACAGATTATAGCAGGTTTAGATCTAAAATTAATTGGATTGGAAATGATAATATTAAATCAATTAATGTTTGTGGTAATGAAGTTCCGGCAGAATTATATTTGGAATTTTTGGGTTATTTAATTAGTGAAGGATGTTTATATACAAATAATAAATATAAATATACAGTTGGTATTTGTCAAGCAAAAGAAGATAATGTTATTATTATGAAAAATTGTGTGGCAAAATTTTCTACAAATATAAACAAATCTTATTCAGAACAAATACAAAGACGTAAAAATCATAAAGATTGTTGGTCAATAATATTTTCTGGAAAAAAATTATATAATCATTTTAAAGAATGTATTGGCGATATTAATGGAAATGTTAAAGCAGAATATAAACAAGTTCCACGATGGATAATGGATTTGAGCCCAAGATTGTTGACTATATTTTTAGATGCTTTAGTAAGAGGTGACGGATCTGTTTATGATAATCCTAAAAAAGAATCAAACAGATTTGCATATTATACAACATCAAAACAATTAGCAGAAGATGTTTATGAAATAGTATATAAATGTGGTTATGTTCCAACAATGTTTGTACGTGATGATGATAAATATATTGATGGAAGAAGATTGCCGCTTTATACTTTATTATGGTCAAGTTCTGGTAATGGAGAATTTCCATTGGTATATAAAACATCAAGAAACAGTATAACAAAAGAAAAACACGAGTTATTGAAAAAAGAAAAATATAATGGCAAAGTTTGGTGTTTTACTGTTCCTACTGGATTGTTTGTAACTAGAAGAAATGGGAAAATAACAATTCAACAAAATTCGGCTCAATATGACAAAGACTTTAAAGTCTTCACTCATGAGGCCGTAACAGTTGAGCGTGTAGGGCATGGTCAAGGAATATATGATATTTCCGGAGATATTACTCAGCTTATAAAGGAAATGTATATAGGTCTTGTAGTACCTCAAGTATTAATGGATGGTGGGGCTGACACTTCTTATGCAAACGGCAGCGTGGCACTTGATGTTTTACGTCAGCGGTATATGCAATTTAGGAACATGTTATCAAGTTGGTTACGCAGAAAAATATTTGCTCCAATTTCAAAAGCTAATGATTTTTATGAATATGTAGATGGCGAAAAGGTTTTGATTGTACCCGAAGTAGAATGGAATCACATGTCATTATTTGATATGGGCGATTACATTGGTAACCTCACTCAATTAGTATCTGCTCAACCGGCCAAGGTTTCTTTGCAAACGTTATACAAATCTTTAGGCCTTGAATATGACGATGAGGTCAGAAAGATTCGTAAAGAAAATATTAAGAATATGATTCAAATGAAAGAAATGGAGGCTTTGTCAAGAATGCCTCTTAATGATCTTCGTGCTCTTGGCGATGAAGATGAGATTCAAGAAGTTACCGAAACTCCATTGCCTGGCGAATCAGCATATGACGCAGCCGGAGGCATGGGAGGAGGCATGGGAGGAGGCATGGGAGGCATGGGAGGAGGTATGGGCGGAGGCATGGGCGGAGGTTTGGGCTTAGGCGGCCCACCAGGAGGAGGTCCGCCACCACCTATGCCAATGCCAGGAGGTATGGGAGGACCACCTGGCGGCTTAAAATAATCAAATAATAATTTCGCATTGATAAAGATAATCAAAGTATAATCTTGCATTCATGAAGATAATCACTTGATATTACAAAGCTCTATTATTATTTACGCCTTTTAGTAGGAGAACTTCATGTCTTTAAACGAGCAGCAACTTATAACCATAGCGCAAGCCTATGGTATAAAACATTGGTTATCAAGTCCTTTATCTGGTGCAAAGAGAAAAATCTTAGAACATTTCTGGGATAAATATCGTGGGCACATGGATGTATTGCGTGACGCTGATGAAAATATGCGTGCAGTAGCAGCTGGATTTGATAATTATATTAATAATGCCAGAGCTGCATATAAGCAGAAAAGGTATATTGATGTTGCTCACTGGATTGGCCAAATTAATTTAGGCTCTCATAGAATGCTTCAGTTAGCTAAACAAGTTGTTGATTTGAAGTCAGAACATTTGGCAGAACAATTTGGTCAATCAACAGAAGCGGATCATGAAGCTGATTATTTTACTGCGCCTCCTGCGGAAAGTGGCGGTTTTACCTCAACTGCTGCTATGGAAATAGAAGCTGGACTAATAGGTGATGCTATTAGCGGAATTTCTGGTGGCTTTTTAGAGAAGATGTATTGGAAACAGACACAAGCGCGTAAAATAGCATTAGATCTTCTTATCAAAGATTCTTCTAGATATGTAGAAAGTTTGAAGAGAGTTTTAAATTCTATGGGCCACGCTCGGGCTCAAGGAAATTTAGGCAACTGGATTCATGAGGCACAAAAAATAATTCCTATGCATCATAAATTTCAGACGGAATTTAAGATCAAATATGATAAAAACATTCTACCATTGGTAGACGCTGTACGCAAGTCACGACCAAAGCCGGAAGTAAAGCCGGAAGTAAAGCCTGAACCAGAACGAACGGCTCCAAAAGCAAAAGTTGATGAGCCTTTTAAGTCACGGACTGAACCAGTTGAACAGCCATTTAAATCAGAAGTTAAACCACAACCAGAGGTTTCTTCAGAAGAAGATGATGAAGTTTTAAGAGGTCGTCCACCAAATAAAATTACCGATTGGGATGAACTTGATCAAGTAGCGCAGGTTGCGAAAAAATTAAAAGAAGAACCTACAGAATTGCCGTCCGTGCCGTCAGTAGAAGCACCTTCCGCTCCATCAGTAGAAGTACCTTCCGCTCCATCAGCAGAGGTTCCAAAACGTCGCGGTCGTCCACCGGGTAAGAAGCCTTCGGTTCCGCCAAGTTCTCCAGAAGCTGCACCAATTTCTTCCGCACCATCTACTGAAATATTACCTGGGCCAACAGATGATAAATTAGAGGCTCTTAAAAAATTAGTGCGAGAGCAGGCGGCGTCCCCAACAGAAACGTCGCAACGTCGTGGACCAGGGCGTCCAAGAAAAACTCCAAGTGTTCCTCCAAGTGCGCTCATTCCTAATGCGCCAGAAGTGACGGCTCCAAGTGCGCTCATTCCTGATGCGCCAGAAGTAGCGGCTCCAAGTGCGCCTGAGGCATCAGAATCTGCTAAGACCGAGCCTGCTGAGAAACCAGCAGAGGTATCTACTGAGGAGGCTGTAAAATTTGATGATAGTGTTAAGAGGCCAATGATATTAATGTCATTTCCTGCTGGTTTTGAATTGAAAAATTTACCAACTGAACAATTACGTCAAATTGCAATGAAAATTAATGGGAGACCGGTAACTGTGCAACCAACTCCGGAAGAAAAAGTAGAAAGATTTAAACAAAATTTTCAGAGAAATTATGACGAAGTAAGAGTAATTCCGGTTAGCGTTCTTCTAGGTAAAAAAGAAGAATCAAAAGCGCCACCTTCAACAGAGGTTGCTGAACCAACTGCGGAAGCTCCAAAACGTGGACCAGGGCGTCCAAAAAAAGTTGCGCCATCAGAAGCACCAATACCAGAGTCAACCGCTCCTACGGCAACGCCAGGCAAATCAATAGTATTATTGCTTGCTCCTCCAGGCGTTGATTATAGTGCTCAAGCTAAAAAATTGAAAGAAGAGTTTAATACAGAAGTTAAACGCATTGAATATGAAGACGAATTTGATAAGGCTATAAAAGATTTCGAATCTGAAGGTTACGCTGTGCATGCGAGAAAGTTGGTTAGAGTTAGACCAGAAAAGCCAACAGCGGAAACTAAGCCAGAAGCGGAAACTAAACCAGAAGCTGCTCCAGGTAAAAAAACAGCAGTTATTTTTATAACAAGACCTGATGCAAACGAAGCTCAGCAAGCGGCTCAAATTGAAAGTGCAAAGAATAAAGCGAAAGAAAATGGCTGGATTTTTGGTGGTCAATATTCAGATGATGATTCTTTGGAAAGAATGGAAGCTCTTGAAAAAGCTGGATATAAAGTAGAACTTGTTGAATATAAAGAATCAAAAACACAAACTAAGCCTGAATCAAAACCTTCTCAAGTTGGATTAGAAGGAAAAGAAAAGAGCACACCCGTTGTTTCAGAAGAACAACTAGATAATATTAAGCAGGTTTGGGCTACAGCTTTGGCAAATCATAAAGAAATCATTAATATTTTGTCAAAATCGGAACCTGGGCAATTTTTAGGGAAAATAAAATCTTTGCCTGGAGTAGATATAATAGCGCAATCAAAACTTGGTTTAAATTATTTAAGCAACGTATTATTTAATGTTTCAAAAGAAGCTCTTACTAAAGCAGATCCTATACCATTGACAGACGAAGAAAAAAATGCTTTAGAGCCTTATTTGAAGGATATTATAAAAGAACTGTCTGAAAATGTGCCTGAGGCAAAAGTGGCCGTTTCTCCAATGCAAGCAGCAATTAAATATACTCATCAAAGATTCTTTAATGAGTTGAAGAAGGTTGCTAGTACAGGCGACAAGTATTTGATGGCATCTATAATGGCTGCGTATTCAGAGAAAATTGATGAAATTGATCCTGTTATGAGTATGAAGTTACTCATGCGGGCCAGGAAAATTGTTAATGTATAATGAAATCGAAATACTTAAAAATGCAAGTCTGACTCTTGATAATAATGATATTGTCAAGAGTGCCGGATTCGTGCAAAATATTTCGAATTTTTTAAAGCGTCTTGTTAGTCCGGAGTATCGTGATAAAGTCGATGATTTAACAAATAAATTCGACGATGTTCGTAGTTTATTGTCTGATTTAAATACGGCAACTCAGAATGTTCAGGATGCTATTCAAAATGCTGATGTCAGCACTTATGAACAAAATTTAAGTGAAGTTCGTATATTGATTAAGCATTTATCAGAGCGCTTGGGCCAGATGGAAGAATCGGCTGAACAAGCCTCTGTTGTGCCTCATGAGCAACCGAAGTCAATAAAGCATGAACAAGAATCAAAGAAGCAGGAAGAAATATCAGGAATTCTAGAGGGGTATAAACAGCGTCATCCTGTTGGTTATGACATGCCAATAAGTGATAACATTAATAAACCTTATCAGGATTTCGACCATCTTAAACGTGCGAAAATTATTATTTCAGATAAATCAAAAGAGTTTAATTTAAGAAGATATTTTGCTAATGAATTTAGAAAGGCTAAATTTCCAATTGAAGTATTTGGTGATTCAAGGAAAATTGATGCTTTATTTAATGCGTTGATAAATGGCATTCGTGACGGGATAGTTATTTCTAATAAATATGCAATAGAAAGTAAAGTTCCGCCTTTAGATCCAGCAGAAGGATTGACTAGAATTATAGTTGAGACTTCGAATGTTGATGTACCAGAATTAAATTTATCATTTAAAGCAGAGGTAATTTTAAATGATTTTGGGGCGCAAATACGTCCTAGAGCAGAATTATCAATTTTTAGAACCCCTCGCATTTGGGATGTAAAATATAGTGGAGAGGCGCCAAGTATTATTCCAAAAACAAAATCGGGCAAAAAAGCATTGTTTTTAATTGTGCCAGAATATTCACAAAATGAAAATTCTAAAAAAGATATTGTTAAAGTCAAAGAAGAATTAAAAAAGAAGCACAATGTAGAAGAGGTTATTGATGCTACAGCGGATAAGATTGAGGCTTTAACTAAACATTTTGTTGGTGAGGGATATGACATCATTGGCGTTGAGCAATATAGACCAAAGATGTCTGCTAGAATAAATGCTATTAAAAAAATAGCTTGGTGGGATCCTGATAAGATAAAAGCCCCTACTGATAAAATAAAAACGTCTCCTGTGATTTCTGTTGATCCCAATGGGCAACACAAATGGGCCAGAGAAATATTAGAGCGGGCATTTGAGAAAGTAATGGGGCGCAAGCCAGCATTGCAAGAAATACAATTGGCGCAAACAACTGCGTTAATGGAAACTACTTATGGAACTGGATGGAAAGGAGAGGGTAAGAATTCGAACAATTGGGGAGCAATTCAATGCGCAGATTGCCCAAATAAAGGAAAGCCTGTTAATGGCAAATGTCCAACAGGAAGTTTTCTTCAGCAGGACAGCAGCCCTACACCAAGTGGAAAGCAAAAGGTTTATCATTGGTGTTACAAATCTTATCCAACTCCAGAAGCAGGAGCGGCGGATTTAATAAAGCAAATATTTGTCAACAAAAGAAGAAAAGATCTTACTTTAGATGCTGCGGAAAACAGATCTATAAAAGATTTTTCTACTGCCATGTATGATTCAAAATATTACGAAGGTACTGGTAAAAATAGAGAAGAAAATATAAATGATCATATTTATAAAATGAACAAAGGTCTGGCAGCCATAACTGTTGCATTAAACGAGCGCGCTCAATTTAGTGATTATAAAAATAATAGCAACACTGGTTTTACCACCGGATCTTATCAGTCTCCTATTAAATCAGATTGGCGCACTTCTGGTGTGTTTGATCCAATTTCTGTTCGTCCAAATGGATCCAAGGGACATTTTGGAGTAGATATGAGAGCGCCGGAAGGAACTTCTATTTATCCATTTTTACCAGGAATAGTAACAAATGTTGGCACAGATCCAAAAGGCGGCAATGTAATTAATATTGAGCATGATAATGGATTTAGAACTTATTATGCTCATCTTTCTGGATTTAATGTTAATAAAGGCGATAAAGTAGATAATAATACGGTAATTGGCAATGTAGGAAAAACTGGTAACGCTATGCATACATTTCCTCATTTACATTTTCAAGTATGGAAAAATAATCAAATACAAGATCCTGCAAGTTTTTTTACAGTGCCTCCATATACTGACACGTCTACTGATGAAAGGAAGCAAATGATAGCTAAAAAAACGGAAGAACCAAAAAAACAAGAAGATTCTTCAATTGAAAATTTTGAACGCATGTTATGGACTTCTGCAAATGGTAGTCAGTTAAATCATGTGGTTAAAAATGCGATAGCTCGTAAGCTTTTACCGAAGTCAAATGTATTGGTTATTGCAAAGGACGCCGGAGATGATTACGTAAATATGTTATGCAAATCATTACATAAATTATTTGGAGCTGAAATATCTACAAGAAAAAATGGCAATAAGACTGAAATTAATTGCATAGTAGCGGGTAATGAAAAAATAGCAACTGATGCTGTCAAGGCAGTTTGTGATTGCGTATCAGAAGGTTATCAAATTATAAACAAACAATTAGTAAAAACATCTGTTTATTCATTAATACAAATGAGGAAATAATATGTCTAATGGATTTTCAAAAGTTATATCCGCTCGTTTAATTGGCAAAATGATAGAAGTGTATACTGGAGATGAATTCGAATCGTTAATGTATTCAGAATATAATACCTTAAAATACGGTGTCGTTTATGGTAAATTAATAGAAGTTGATGAAGAATGTATAATTTTAGAAGTTACTATTGGAGATAAAACTAATTTAATGTATATGAACTCTTGGCAAATAAAAACTATTTGTGAGCCTAAAACCGGAATGTCTACGGCTAATATGATTGTTTGTGTTACTAAGGTTAATAATGGTATAAAATAATGTTTGAAAAACTTGCAATAATTAGAAAGCTACCCAATGGTAAATTCCGAGTGCATGATCGGAAAGGCCGAAGTATGGGTACGTATCCTAGTCGTTTAAAAGCAGAAGATAGATTAAAACAAATAGAATATTTTAAACATAAAGATAAAAAAGCGTCATCAATATTGATTTCAATTGCTAAAGAATTAAAACTTATTGGAGAAGATGATTTAAGTAACAGGGTGTTATGTGTGCTTGGCGCTGATAATTCAAATGCCAATCTTAGTTATTCTTATATTATGCGAAAATTAAGACAGCAGGATGATCCTAAGCGTTTGTATGCATTTATGAAATCTTTTAAGGATGCTTTTGATAAGGCGTTTATTGATGAGTTAGAAGATCCTGTTAATATTGCATTGTTTTCTTCAATAAAAGCAATTAATTATAAAGATGATAGTGATGAAAAAGAATAGTCAACAAATTATACGAATGACTGTTTTGGCCGCAACGGTAGCGGAAATGGGAGATCCTGGTTCGTCCGGTAAAATTATAGCCAATATAATTCGTTTTATTATAAATCGTATTTCGCCAGATAAGCGTGGCAAGTCAGTGACGAATTTACGTAATAAAATTTGGGCTATAAACGAATATGATATAGCTAACAAAAAAAATCCATCTACTGCATCATTAGGTCAAGCAATTACTTTTGTGAAAACCATTCTTATTGGGCATCATCCTATTTACATTAGAAGAGTTATACAAGAAATTGTTAGGAATTTATACTAATGCCAGTTAATTTTCAAGTTGTAATACCGGGTGCATTGTATAGAAGCGGACGTATTGCGCCGACTGAAATTCGTATGCTTTCTGGGCCGCCTTATAATATTCATAAAATAATAAGTCTTGATCAAACAGCTGGAACAATAATAGCGCCGTATGCAAAACAATATGGTATTGAGCAAATATTAATTCCAATTCTTGATAATTCAAATGTGCGCTCATCATCACAATTAATTAGAAATAACGCTCAGAGTTTATTTAAATCAAGTAATGGTGGAGCTGTATTAGTTCACTGTGCCCGTGGTAAAGATAGAACAGGGTTTGTTATAGCTTTGTATAGAGTTATTATTCAGGGACGCGCATGCACGGACGCAATTAAAGAAGCCAAAAATCTTGGATATGGAACAGGCATATCACCTGATGTTGAAAATCAATTTAATTCTGAAATTTGTAAGGCCTGCAAGATAGCTCATACTCATTATTGCGTAAATGCTGCTTCGCCGGATAAGCCACCAAAGCCGCCATTACCAGGAGAACAAGCTGCTAAAACGGCTGCAAAAAAGGATATTCGCGATTTAGTTGAAAATGAAGAAATGTTAATTGGTAACCCAGCTAATTCTATTGGTCCAGCAGCACCAATGCAACAATCATTTGCGCCATATATGGATCCTAACGGAGAAGGCGCAATGGGAACAAATCCTTCTTCTTCTGATGTTGCGTATGATGATGATTCTAAGAAAAGTAAAAAAGAAAGAATTAAGATCTTGAGAAAGTTATTAAAATCATTTCTTAATAAAGATAATAAAGATAATAATGAATTGGACATGCCATCTGTAGGTTTAAGAAGCAATTTTAATGGAATACAAGATTCGAGTTTGAATCCACCAAGTGGCGCAGAGGGCGGAACTCCTGGTTCTAGTGTATCTGCTCAACCGATTGGCGGCGTTATTCCTCAAATGTAACATGGTATTTTTATAATATATATTTAACAAATGAATATTTCAAAATTTGCTCAAACACCTCAGCTGTCTTTTGATGTTCCAGACAATGAAAAAGTCATGGCTAAAAAGGCTGTAAAGGCTTTTTTGCAAGTAAAAGAAAAAATTGAAGCACTTAATACTCATTTGGATATTATTTATAATCCATTTAACGCTCATCAAACAATATCAACAAAATCAATAATAGATAATAGAGGAGCGCTTATTCGTTATAAGAATAAGGTTAGAGACAATTTTAATAATATAGCCAAAACGGCGCTTTATTGTGTAGCTCATATGAATCAATTTTCTAATGATACTCATTCTGTTGAATTAATGAGGTCTTTCGTAGAATCTATTGGTGATATAGAGGATCAAGTTAAAATTTTTGATTCAATATTTAAAAATTTGAAAGCGAAAGAATTTAGAGATAATGTGTTAAAAGTAGTTCAGGGAATTAAAAAACAGGCCGCTCAGGTCACAAAACTGATTGATGAAAGACTTTTAAATCATATAAATACCAATATTCTGGCAACTAATTGGAAGGAAAATTTATCTCAAGAATTAAAATTTCAAATTGAAGATAAAGAACCATACATAAAACGGCTTTATAATGATAGAGAGAAACAAGTAGAAGACATGCTTAAAGGAAACGGGAGTTAGCATAATGTTTATTAAGACATGTAAAGTTGAATCTGTGAAAATTCTTGGAGATGATAAAATTAAGCAAGATTTGAACGATTATAAAACCCGTGAAGCTATGAAGAAGGCTGCTCAAAATTCTATTAAGAAAACTATTGACGGTGCCGAGAATGAAATTGAAAGTTATAAAAAACTTTCACAAATTTTAGATAAGGAACAAAACTAATGGTCACCCCTCTTATAAAAATAGGTCAAGCCTATACCATTACTCCGGATAACATCAAACCAACGGAGATGGTGCTTAATGAGGCTGACCCAGAAATTTTGGAACGATTTGCAAAGGTAGCCGCTGAATTAAAATCAATTGCTCCAAAGGCAAAGGACTTTTTATATTTTACGGCCATTATGATGCATGCCGCAGAGGCAGCGTTAATTGATGATGGCGGAAATATAAAGACCTCTTCTGATGGCACTCCGTTGACATCCGAATGGGTAAAAAACGGTGAATCATGGAAGTGGAAATGTTCTAATGAAAATATAAAGCCCTATAAGAATAGCAATTGTGATATTTTTCCAGAAGAGGAATTAAAGAAAGCATATAAGAATTGGATTGGAAAGCCTCTTTGTTTGGATCATAAATCAAGCTCAGTGGATGCAATTCGCGGCGTTATCGTAGATACATATTATGATAACAAATTCAAAAGGATTATTGCCTTATGCGCTTTGGATAAGAAAAATTATCCAGATTTAGCACGTAAGGTTGCTACAGGTTACGCCACTTCTGTATCAATGGGTACAGCAGTAGGAAAAGCTATTTGCACTGATTGTGGAAAGGTAGCAAAAGTAGAGTCAGACTTTTGCGCTTGCATGATAGCAAAAAGTTGTTATGGAGAAATTAACGTTGGATTAAATCCAATTGAACTTTCAATTGTTGTAAATGGTGCGGATCAGAAAGCAAAGATTCGACATATTGTTGCAGCGGCTGATAGTATAGCAAGTTATGTTGATATGAAAGAAAAGGTTTTAGAGGAAGAGAAAAATTTAAGTACTGAAGATTTCAGTACGCTTAAGGCTGAGGTTGAGCGATTACAAAATGAATTACAGAAATTAGACGCTGCTGTAAAAGACGTTGATTCCAATTCAGATTCAGATTCTGCGTATGGACAACCGGGTAGAGGCAGTTTATCAATGGAGAGTCCGGAAGGAACTTACCCTGAAAGTAAGAAGGATTTAAGCACTCCTCCGGCTAAATATGCCTCTGATACAGACCGGATGCATGGTCTAATTTCAAATTTACATAAAAAAATGGATAATCTTATCAATAAATTGGCTTTTAAGTTAACAGACGAGGAAACACAAATGACTGAGAAAAAAGCATATTTTCAAGGCGGCGGCGGAATCAATGAACCAGCGCCAAAAGACGTTAAATATCCAAAAGAGGATTACGAGTCTATTCGTGATAATGTTGATAAACAAATGAATGGCCAAAAGCCATTCCCAGATACAGGCCCAATTGATGGCATGCATCCTGGTTATGAGTCCTATGGAGAGACCGAAGAGGCGCGCAAGCGTCGTCTACAGCGTCTTGCTGCGGAGGCTGAGCGTCGCACGCTTCGTCGTCAGGCAGCAATCTCAAAGGCCAAAGAAGCTTTAGATAAGCGCAAGGAAGCTTACTTCCAGGGTGGAGGCGATGTTAATGAGCCAACCCCAGGTAAGCCAAAGTATCCAAAAGAGAATTACGAGACAAATCGTGATAAAGAAGATAAGCAAATGACTGGACAGAAGCCATTCCCAGGAGTTGGTCCAGTTGACAGTTTGCATCCAAGTCCAGAATCAGCTGATATTAAGGACGAATTAAAGCGCAAGCAAATGTTACAGCGCGCGTCTCTTAGCGCACGTTTCATAAAGGCTGCGAACCCAGTAGACGGCTCCGATAACAAAGGAGCAAGTTATTGGCAGGTATTCGCTGATAAGAGAGCGGTATTGCAAGTTAGCGTTGATGAGTTAACGGGCGGTAAGTCAGAGTCTCTTTATGACGTAATTGCAACTCGTGATTTCGGCAAGAAAATCCTTTCTACAATTAAGACTCAGGGATTTGATAAAGCGTCCAGGTTATTTAAGAGCGCTCAGCCAGTTCCGGCCGCAGCGGGTCCAGGCGCTGCCCCAGGTGCTACTCCAGATGCGAGCGGAGCAGCAGGAATGGGAATGCCTATGGATCAAGCCGGATTAGAGCCAAATGCAGGCACAGAAGTTGGCGCAGAGGGAGATCCAACTGATAATGTTGGATCAAAGATCAAAGAGTTAGATAATCTCGTTCAAGAGTTGAGCGAGGCTTTCGAGGCTCTTAAGGATCAACAGATGCCAGCAGCGGAAGCTCCTGCTCCAGCGATGGGTGCAACGGCATCCGTATCTCTTACTTCAATGGCCAAAACTCTTAATGGCGCCTTAAGAAAAGGTATTAAGCAGGCGGTAGCAGAAATTCAAGATCATATTGAAGAGCTTAAGCTTGTTTCATATGTTTATGATACAAATGGCGCGGTAACACAAGAAAACAAAAATCTTGTTAATCAAGTTACAAAGGATGCGATTAGTGATGCAGATAAGACCATTGCTAATACTTACAAACTCATGAGCGCGTTTGTTAAATATGCAGAAGGTTCCGACGCATTAGTTAAGCGCGCAGGAATTATTGATATTAATAGCGCAGCAGACCTTGATGCCTTGTTAGCTGATGATGACGATAAGAAAGATAAGAAGAAAAAGAAGAAGGACGAGGACGAAGAGGAAGAAGAGGAAGAAGATAAAGACGAAAAAGACGAAGATGAGGAAGAGGATGACAATGACGCAGACACTGCGGATGCGGCAAAAGTACAAGCTATCAAAAATCAATTTTCCAAAGCTCAAAGTCTAGAAGATATCAAGAGAATGTTTGCTGGCATAAGCGGAATGTTAGGAGAAGCTCCTGTTACACCAAGCTTTGGTCCAGCAAAGCCAAGATCAACAATGCGCCCAGAATTCCCAGCTACTGCACCTAATGTTGGTACTGGCTTAGAAATGGGTCGCGCAGATGATTATGATGATAATGACGCAACTGCCGAGTTTAAGGACGGCAAATGGCAAATAGAGAATTATGATCCTAAGAAAGATAGCGCTCCAGCTGATGATGATTTAATGGTAAATGATAGTGAATTAACAGCGAGCGCTAGCTTAAACACCAAAGAAGGACGCGCACAAATGAGAATGAAAATCGCTCAAAAAGGGCTTCAATTTAGCGATATGCTTGGAAAGGCACATCCATCCGGTGGAACAACCACAAGTCTAGACAACAAACCATCCCTCAAGGATGGGGCGCTTGTTGAGGATTTGGAAGAGAAGCATGATGCAATAATGGATGTTGCAACGGCGGCTCCAAAGGTACGCAAGGCAGCTGAAGAAATTCAGAGACTTGTTGTAGCAGGTGCTATCGATCCAAAGACTGATTTCCCTGGATTAATTGCGCAAGGTCTTGACTCTAATGCAGTTAAATACTGGAAGCAATTCTGGGGCGAGGCAAAGGACCCAGAGTCTACGGAGTTTGCTTCTGAGTTTGTAAAGGAGCATGCCAAGAAGAAAGCGGCAGAAGAGATGCAATCTTACCGTGTTAAGTTAGCTCGTTCTTATGAGCTTGCTAACCAGATGGCGGACGTTGGTCTTTGTGCCAGCGCTCGTGAATCAGTCACGGAACAAGTAAACAGCATTATGAAGTGGGATGATGAAGCATTTACTAGCATGCAGCGTATGGTTCAACGCCAAGGCTCAATGCGTAAGGCGGCTTCTTATATTCCACAAGTAGGAATGCAGGATTTAATGGTTGGAGCTTCAGATCAGATTGTTCTTTCTGCACCAGCAGCGTCATCTGATATTCGCACAGATCTAGCGGCAGCTTTCTCTGGAAGAAAATACTAATTAATGATTCGTTTGGCCCGCCATATTATATGGCGGGCCAGAATTATAGGATACAATTATGAAACGATATAATTTAGGTGACTTAGTTGCGGCAAATATGGATGAAACTCTCAATAGTGATGAGTTTAAAAAGATATTTGCTAAGCCAGGACCGGCTGTTATAAAAACAGCTGCTAATCCAAGTTTAGATGCATTCAATCGTTTTGCTCAGTTTGCAGCTGATGATAAAGATGATGAAGATGAAGAGGACGAGGACGAGGATAAGAAAGGCAAGTCTAAAAAGACCAAGCCAAAGAAAGGTAAAATGCCTCCTTGGCTTCAAAAAGGCAAGAAAAAGAAGAAGAAAGAAGAAGATGATGATAATGATGTAAACTTTGCCAAAGATAAGAAAGACGACAAAGAGAAGGCTAAAGAAGAGAAAGCAAAAGCCAAAGAAGAGGCCAAAGAAGAAAAAGCCAAAGAAAAAGAAGAAACGAAGAAAGAAAAAGAAGAGGCAAAGAAAGAAAAAGAAGAGGCTAAGAAATCAAAAAAGAAAGATGCGATGTTAGCTTTGCATTATATCGTTGATTCATTATCAAAGACTTCAGCCGTGCTAGATGAAATGGGCTATGAGCGCAGTTCTATGGCGGCACTACAGGCCCTTGATATTATCGTTCGTGAGGCTTCTATTAAAACCGCATATGATGAAGAGGAAGAAGGCGAGTTTGATGACGAAGAGCTTGAAAGTCAATTAGACAAAGATCTCTTTGGTCCAGAGCCGCGTTCAGAACTTGGTTTATCAGGAGAAGAAGAGGAAGATATGGACACTGAGTCATATCCAGATATGCGCCCAGAAGAAGAGCGTGATCTTGATTTTGAATTAGATTCTAATGAAGAATTAGATTTTGATACCAACAATGCTGATGCTCCAATTTCTGCTGCAAAACCGGCTGCAAAACCAGTCGGCAAATCACAACAGGCTCCATATACTGGTCCGAAAATGCCAGAACGTAAGCCAAATGCTCCATTCATGCATCAGGCACCTGGGGTAGCTGGTAAGCCAGCAGCACCAGTAGGCAAACCGGCTCCAGCTTGGAATCGTCCAAAAATGGAACCAACTGAAATAAACATGTCTGATGATGATTATGTATCACCAAGTCAGCTTAAATCAAGTATCGACCCTAAATTAAATGAGAGCGGAGAAGGTCACGTTCATCACTCTAATTGCAAAGATGCTCAAGTAGTTAAAGCATTTAAATCATTGGATAAATGGATAAAAAATAGTGATGATATAGACTATCTCTAAATTAAATGACTAACTTAAATTCTATAATTGGCGATGAAATTGCCTCTGCCATGAGAAAAAATCTTATGGCAGAGCAAGCCGAATCAGTTGTTCGTTCTGATGATATAACTATTGCCATGAATAGTTTAATCAAGGCAGCTGATATTTTAGAAAACTTGGGTGATCATAAGAATGCAGAGCTTGTTACAAAACTATTAGAAAAATTGGCGTAACATGTTTAAATTAGCAAATACTATTGACATAGCTTCCGAAATGGAGAGCAATCTATATAAAGCCACACATGAAGAAGAATCTCATGTTGATAGAAAACGTATAGAAGCAGCACGTCAGTTAAGTGTAGCGGCAACAGCTTTCGAACAAGCTGGTTTATTTAAATTTGCAGAAGCTTCTACTATTATTGTTGAAAGAATATTAAATTCAAAAATTCAAAAAACAGCTGGAATAAATAATCCAGATTATACACATTATGTTTTAGTAAATGGCAAAATTGAATCTGGCTGGGAATATCCAGAAGATGCCAAAGATAACGCGCGAGAAATTTTAGAATTTCAACCACGTAATGCAGTAAAAATTTACTCATTAAGACATCTAAATAAAATAGGTTTAGATCCAGATGATGATGCTAATTGGCATGCTCAACAAAATGATATTTTAGCAAGTGATTCTGGTGATTCAGATTTTGAATATCCAGAAGCTGCAAAACATATCAGGCTCCAACCAAAAGAAATTTCTCGTGCAGATAATGGAATCACCATTATTGTACGGCCTCAAAGCGAAGGCGGCTATATGATCGCAGCTGTTCGAATTGAAGGTGATTCGGGAGTTTTGCTAGGACGAGCGTTTACAGAATATGTGGATGATAAAAATGAGATTGCTGGGGCTGCCAAGGAAGTGGCTCGATGGCTTTCCAAAATGAATATTGGCGAAATGGGAGATGCTTCACGCCATAGAAACAATGATAGTAACGATGTCATTATAAGCGAAGCTGCAAAGAAAAAGCCTGTAGGCAAAAAGGTTAAGAAACCAAAAAATCCTGGCAAATCAAAAGATGAAAAAGAGATGTATCGGCATATTGGTTATGATGTAAATGATACACAGGATAGCCCACATGGTAATGCCGGTAGCAAAGGCATGTATTATGGTAATGCGCATCTTCCAAGTGTTTATAATAAAACACATGAAGGACCAGGAGAATGGATGCGTGAGCAATTGGAGTCTGGATTAACAGAAACTCCAAATTTGCAAAGTGGACCTTCGGATGCTTTAGAAGATAGATTTTTAGATATGATATTAGGCGATAAGGGTGAGGTTCCCGAAGAAGAAATAGATCAAATCGCCGAAAATAATGAAGCAGATGATATTAATATGATAAATGAATTATTCGAAGATGTTTAATCTTCTATTCAAAACTTAACTTAAAAAAGCCCAGGTATCTCACAACTTGGGCTTTTTCATTTAAACAGCATGATACATGATATATAGATTCATGATGGATAGAAAATATGCGGTAAAAACCGTTTTAATAGGCGAAGATATATCTATTGTGGAGCGGTATCAAAATGGCGAGTCAACATATGATATTGCTAAAACATATAGCACTCATCCTGCATATGTAAGAGATGTTTTAAAAGAAAACAATATTAAAAGAAGAAATAGATCTGAAGTAAATCATATGATTTTTGCTAACCATACTAAATTAAATAATGATACTTTGCAAAAATTAGATGGTTGGTTGTTGGGTGATGGAAGTATTGCATTTGTTGGAATACAGGCATTTTTTCAATTTACATCAAAATACGAAGAATATATACAATATGTAAAAAATATAATTGAACAAAATGATTTGGTTTGTAGAATATATAAAATATTTGATAAAACGTATAAAACATATGCTTATAAATTGACAACAAAATGCACTATACAATTAGCTGAGATATATAATAAATGGTATATTGGTGCAAAGAAAATTAATAAATATTATGCAGGTGCTAAAAAAATTGTACCTATGGATGTTGAACTTTCGGCTCCGGCCATTAGAAATTGGATTATGGATGATGGCTCAGTATCTAAAGAAAAAGGCCATTTAAGACTTTGTACCTGTTCTTTTACTATAGATGAGTGCGAATTTTTAGCCGAAAAATTAAATAAATTCGTTGGTGATGATACAATTCATGTTACAAATAAACAAAAATATCCAGTAATTTATGCCTCAAAGAAAGCAACAAGAGCTTTATTTGATAAAATTGGCGCTCCAGATGTCAGCTGTTTTCAGTATAAATGGTCAAATAATTTAAATCTTCAATAATTTCGAGAGGTTGTATATGTTACGTCTTATTCAGGTATGTAATTCAATTCCCTTTACTTTCCCAGTTGATCCCAACGCTGAGTTTCAACCCGGTATGATTGCGCAATTGACAGTAATGGGCAACAACGTAGTTTGTGGAGTTAGTGATGGTACAGTTCCAATAGGCATTATTGATGACGTAAAGACAAAAGCATTCTTTGCACCATCTGTTGATGAAATAATAATTGCTGGTCCAATTGCTGGTATCTCTGGGCCTGGAGGGACTTTAATAACTCCTACTGATGTAAAAATGGAATTAGAAAACCCAAATGTTGTTTCATCTAGTTTTACATCCGATCCGGTAGATGTAGAATTAATTCCAAGAAACGGGGTTATTATATTTTTGGCTGGAACACAATTGAATTTTGATGCCGATGGTGATGGAATTCCAGACTCTATTAGAACTAGAGTTAATTATACATATCAGGTTCCCAATGTTCCTGGCGATGATTCTACACAAGGAAGTTCTAGAGTTACTGTGTGGTTTACTAGGCTTATTGCGCAGACTGACCAATATGAGACTAATCAGAGATATCCAATTAATGCAAACTTATTTGTTTCTGAAGAAGGCAAATTAACTACTCGTCAGCCAAGCCCAAGTCATCCTGGTGTAGCTATTGTGACCGGAACTCCTACATCGGTCTTTTCTTCATTAGAGTTTCTCTGGGTCTAAAATTGTAATAATTTCAGCTACTTATGAAAATTTGTTCGAAATGTAAAATAACTAAAGGCTTCAATCAATTTAGTAAATCGAGTTGTAAAGCGGATGGTTTTGTTATATGGTGCAAAATATGTGTTAAAGAAACGGATCGCGCAAGATATTTAAATAATAAATCAAAATTAATTGAGCAAAGCAGAAGTATAAAGCTATTAACAAAAAATAGCAAAAAACCTGTTTTAGAAAATAAATTGTGTTCAAGTTGCTGTAATAATCTCAATATAAATTTATTTAGTAAAAATAAATATATAAAAGATGGATATAATTCTAAATGCAAAAATTGCCTTAAATTATATAGGAAACTAAGATTAACAAAAATAAAATATGATATCAAATCTTTAAAAAAATGTATAATTTGTAGTTTAGAGAAAAATATTAAATATTTTAGTAAAGACAGATATTCAAAAAACATGCATATAAGTGTTTGTAAAGCATGTATATATAAAAGAGAAATTTTATACAAGCCTGTGCGTATCAAATATAAACGAATATATAAAAAGCAAAAACGAATAATAGATCCGTCTTTTAGATTGAGAGAGGTTGTTAGTTCGGCAGTTAATAAATATATTAAGATAAATGGTGGTTTAAAAAATAATAATTCTATTTTAAATTATTTGCCGTATGACATGAATGAATTACGTAAACATATTGAATCATTATGGGAGCCATGGATGAATTGGGGCAATTATGGCAAATATGATTCAAATAAAAATACATGGCAAGTAGACCACATTATTCCACAATCTAAGCTTCTGTTCATTTCTTTGACTGACGAAAATTTCTTAAAGTGTTGGAAACTTGAGAATCTTCGACCATTAGAGACTATAGCTAATATAAAGAAAGGTAATAGGACAGAATAATGCAATAAATAAGCATTGATATATTAGGGAGTTACTATGAATTCTACCGATTGGGCCGCAGCAACAAATTCTGAGATATTTCGCGAATATGTTTCCGGCGAGCTTAAAAAAGAAGCATTTAGCAAAAAGAGTGCTGAGGAAGAGCTTGACGCGGACATAAATCTTTTGCAGGACCTTGAGGGTTTTGAGCGAAAGGTTAATGCTTCTCCGCGTTTAAAAAAGGCATTTAAGAAGCTTCAGCATGCATTTACTAATGATCCTGAGTATACAGCCAAAGTAGATCCTAAATTTGTTGAAAGTGTGATGCTAATCAATTTAGAAGAGCAGGAATAATAATGACTTTTAAGCACATTAATTTTTTAGACAGTCCGGTCATGCGAGAATTAGAACGAATTTCGAAAGCGAAGGGCGAGTTTAATTCTTCTTCGGTTGAGTCTGTTGTAAAGAAGGTAGCGGCATCGAAGCCAAAGAAGAAGGTTTCATATAAGCCTGGCAAAGATTTAATGCAGGACATATTGAAACTTGCTGATGGATTGCGCGCCAAGGGGTTTGAGAAGCAGGCCGATTCATTGGAGACGAAGTTCTTTGATTATAAAAAGGCTGAGACTCATTTATATCGTGCGATTGATGAGGATGGGGATGACGTTATAGATTTTGCGCATCCACATGCGGCGAAGCCAATTAGTGATTCAGAGCATGCGAAGGTGCCTAACATACTTGAGAGACACAAGAAGATTGTTGATGTTGTGAATAAGCAGCCAACGGGCAAGTATGGAGCTGATGTTGCTGACATTATAAAAGATGCAGAGGATATACTAGGACTTAAAAAAAAAGCTCAACTATCTGAGATGGCTGGTGCTGGAGCGTGGTTAGAAGCCGCCCCAGCAGCAACAGGATTATCAGGGGTTGCCGTTACTGGAGCAGTAGGGTTGGCAACAACTTTATCATTGGCTATTTCAGCTGGTGTGCTTACTGGTTATTTAGCCAACAAACTTTTTAGTCATATTTATGATAAAAAAGAATTAATTGATGCTGGCAAAAATTTCATATCGGAGCTTGATGATCTTGAAGTTAGCAATCAAGAAGAAAATGGAACAATCACTGCTGAACAAAAAATAGTTTTTGATGCTTTCAAAAAAGATTTTGTCAAATTCGAACAAGATTATAATAAAAAAGATATAAATAGTTTAAATCAGGTGATATCCGGACTTAATAATCTTCGTAAACTTGCTGTAAGAATAAGCAGCATTGTTGGGGGTAAAGGAAGTGCTGGTGGAGGAATGGGCATAAACCCATTGAATTGGACAGAATATTTTACTGGTGGCGATGAATTTCGTGACGCATTTTTAGCTGCGCAAAATTTCATAAAAGTTGCTGATATAGAAATGACATCTCAACAAAACGTTTTGCAAAGCACTCTTGAAGAGTTTAAAAAGACAAGTCCAGAAGAGTATAATAAAATAACTCAAAATATGGCAGAGCCAGAAGCAAAAAAAATTATGACTGATTTTGCTAAAAAAGTTCCTGGTGTATCACAAGATAAAACAAGTTCTGGAAACGTGACATCAATAGCTAAAGCGCTAAATAATTTAGCTTCATATTCTTTACAAATCGGTGATAATAATGATAAATTTTTCACTGCTATGGCCAATATTTTTAGTGACCCAAAAGCATTAACAGTTCCTTTTGCTCAAATATTATATAATTTAGAAAAAGCTGGATTAGAAGATATACAGCAATATAAAACGGCGCAAGATTTTAAACAAAATTTTATAAATTATTGGGAAAATGAATATAAGAAGACAAAAACATCTTCTTTGAAGAAAAAGATATTTCAAAAAATAGCAGGAATAAAAGGCGCTCCTGCTTCAGTAGCTACACCTGGAGTGCCGGCTAAAATGAATCAGCCATTATCGTCACAACAGACTCCTCAAGCTCGTCGTCCATCACCGGACGCACAAGAGCCGGAAAAAGGCGCTGTTCAAAGATTACAAATGATTCTCAATAGATTGGGAATGGAGCTGGCTAGTAAAAATGATCTAAAGAATAAAAATTTACCTAATATATTGATTTCAACTGGCCCTAAAGGAATGGCTGCAATAGATCAATTTGATGGCAAATGGGGGCCTAACACTGATGCCGCCGTGCAAGCTGCTGCCAAATTGGGAATTGAAGGAATGACTCCAGGCGCAACGTATTCTGAAAAACCAAAGAGCACAGATGATCTTGCTGCTGCCGCTGCTAAAGCCGAAAAGAATATTAATGCAATTGCTAAATATATGAAAAAAATAGGTATGGAAAAGAAAATTCCTGCTGATGTAATAAAGAAGCGTACATATAGAACATTAGATAGAATTAAATCAGGTTCTACAGTTGATAATACATGGGTTTCACAAGATGATTATGATGGAAATGATGCAATTCCCGTTACTACGGCAGATTTCATTAGTTTCATGGATCTTGATGAATTAATAAAACGTGCGGTTCTTATAGGAGATGTTTTTAATGAAGCTCCTGTGCAAGCTATACAAAAAGAAGAGCCAAAAGCGAATTTTAAAAACAAAGAGATAGTAGATCCATGGAGGACTACCGCAAAAGCAAGTTTTATTGAAAGTGTAAGATTGTTAAAGTCGGCTCAACAGGCGCAGACTATGGGCAGAACTAAACAAGGATGGAGAGAGATATTAAAGCGTTTTGATGCCAGAGCTTTTCACCAATATCAAAAAGCAGTAAGCGCTGAAGATGCTGATAATAATATAGTGCAGACAAAAAATTTGTACCGTAAAGTTATAGAAAATTTGGGTCAAAAATTAAATGCAGCGAAAAAATTGCCAGATAATCAGGTTATTTCCGCTTATGATTTAGATTATAAGTTACACGCCGCTGGCGGCGAAGTTGCGGCATATACTAGCAAATCTGAGCCTGTACAAAATCAAGAGAATGAAGGAACTGAATATACACGTTCTGCTGTTGGACGATATATTGCCGGACTTTCGGATGAAATAGATCTAGATAATTTACACCAACAATTTGGCGATAACGTTATGAATAATTATAAAGATTATCATGAATATATTGCAACAAAAACTTGGGAAATAAAAGATTTGCGCACCATGCCTAATTTGTTTGTTGACCGAATGATTGATACATTAAATTATAAAGACTCATTAATATATATGAATATTAGTCCTAGTCAAATAGTTCAGCTACCAAATATTCCGCCAAAAACAACTTATCTTAATTTGCCACAAGTATATCCGCCTCTTACTGATAAAATTATACTTCTTGCAAATTATAAAAACTTTCTTGAGATTTTGCAAGGAGTAAAGAGCGATTTAAAAATGGTTTTCTCAAAAATAAGTGACCAAATATCACAAAATAAAGGCGACCTTGAAGCCTTTCATGCGACGAAAGATGCATGGTATAGATGGTCTGATGCAATTACTGAAATGTATAATAACGCAACACGAGCGTATACAGACGTAAATAGAGGCGTAAGTAGAGGCCAATTTTCATAAGCATTATAAAATGAATAGAAAAGAACAATTACAGTATCTTGCAGACTCGTTGCTGATTGATAAATTAGCAATAATTAATATTGGCATGCATAAAAATGCTGGTTTAATGGAGTCTGTTAGTGGTGCATTTGGAGAATTTATAGATTCAGTAAAAGAACGTGTAGCCAAAGAGGGTATAATTGGAGCGTTAACTGATTATTTTGTAATGGGTCTTTCTCCATGGTGGCTTAAATCTATTGTGCTTGTAGCCGATCAATTTGATATTAATATTGGATCGGTATTAAAATCAATTTGGAATGAAATAAAGCCTAAAGCAGAAAATAATGAGCAATTTAGTGTTAATGAAGTAAAAACAATTGTGGAAAATCATATTGGTGGAACACCTGATGCAGCACAAAGCGATGATATGCTTTATTCATTGAGAAAATTTGAATCTGAAGGGAAATTAGTTCGTATGGCACGCACTGGAGATAATCCAATATTAGGAGCATTAAGCGATCTTATAAATGGTGGCCGAAGAACGCAAGGCAAATCCCTAATCGGCGGGTTAATATTTCGCTTTGTTTTAAACATATTGGTTGGCGCTGGTTTATTAACTGGAGGCTCTATTATTGCTAAACAATTGGGTGTTGGAAAAGATAAGAAAGAACAATCTTCTAACACAGCAAAAGAACAAAAACCAACCTCTCAAAACGAATATCATGTTAAACCTTTGCCATGGGTGCCTCCTGTTGTTTCACATTCATTGACCAATACTGGAAATGGACAAACTCATTTTATTAATGATGGAATTAGTAAAACATGGTCCGTTCCATTAAAAGGAGATTTGAAAAATACTATGATTTTGTGGGCAGGTTATGTCTATAAAGAATTAGAAGGACAGAAAGAATTATTGAATTCGACACCTGCTTTCAATATAATGGTATCTAATTTGAACAATTATGTTAATCGTTCTTATTTATTAGTTCCACCAAATTTCCATAGTCTTAAAGATATAGTAGATACGTTTGCTGGTCAAGCAGCCCGTAAACTTGACAAACCAAAAGAGAGTTAACATGAAGCAGCGTAGATCAGAGATTTTTGACGAATATTCAAAGATTGCATTAAAAGAAGGATTTATTACTGAGTCTGAAGAAAAGGCCGATAACTCAGGCGAAAAATCTTATCGTGAAACAATTCAATTACTTTATGATGTGAAACCAAATGGCAAGGACGAAAAGCATATTTTAGATCAGGCTCATGCGGAATCCCCAGTCATTATTGCTCCCGCTTATGATCGTGTCAATGGTCTTGTTGAGAATTTGTTTGAGCGTCAGGACATAATGGTAGGAATTGCATTAAAAAGAAATAATGGCAATTTGACTCAGCACCGTTATGCAAAGAAAGAATTGACTGATGAATTGATTCGTATTGGCTTTGAGATGGACAATAAAGATATTGATGATCTAAGAATTCTTGCTGACTCTTGCTCAAATCGAATTACTAAACAGGCTTTTGGATGGCTTGCCGGAATAGCCGCCGGAATAGGCATCCCATTAATTTATAGTCTTGTAAAAACTCATGTACTAGATAGAACTAGTCAAGGAGTTTTCAATGATGGTATAATATTAATGAAAGGTTTAAAGTCAGCTTCTGATAACGCAGAACCAAGAGATAAGGTTGTTATGTTAGACGCAGCTAATGAAGTAAAATCTTTGTTAGAAAAAATGCGCGCCATTAGAAATCTTCCTCAAACAGAGATTGATATGTATCAGCAAACTCATATATCCGATATTGTTGAAGCCGGAGATAAATACAAAGGCGGGCCGACTAATTTGATTCATTCTTATTTAGAAGATCGTAGAAATGTAGCAAGCAAACTTAATGAAGTAATGTATCGTATTAGCGATAAAAAAGCTGAAGAACCAGAACGTTATGAATTTTTTGCTGATCTTAGAAAAATTTATAACGGAATTGCTGGAGGGACTACTGGTGGTACGGCGGAAAGTACATTCGTTGAAGTTAATAGAGCTATTAAAACATTTTTAGAATCATTAAAAGAAGAAGATAAGCAAATAGAAAAAACAATGACACCAGCTGCGCAATTTGTTGCAAAAAATGAATCAGCAATAAAACAGCAAATAGAAAAACAACAGACAGCAAAAGTACAGCCTGAAGCACAACCAGCAGCATATGCCGGACCTGCAAAAACAGATGAGCCTGAGGAATTTAATAAATCTCTTTGGGATGCTAATGCCTTTTGATGCAGACACAAGTATTGATATGCCAACAACTCGTGAGTTAGCTGGAGCAACTAGCTTTGTGCCTTTTGATGTATCAGAGGCGTATCGTGGTGATGCTTATTATCCAAAATCAATCGTAAATCCTCCTCAAAATTCAGCAGCTGATGATGAGGGTTGTGCATGTGACGAAAAATGTGATTGTGAGGCTTGCTCAGAGAAAACTAATATTAAATCGTTAAAAGAGTATTTTGCCAGCCCAACATATAATCTTAAAAGATTAATTGGTAGTAAAAAATATGTTGGAAATATGAATGGCAAATATAATATAGAGATTTGTAAATTGGCAGCAGATTTAGAAAAATCGATATCAGAAATAATTGATGAAGATGTATCAGGCCTTGTTTTAATGGACAATCCAAAAGGAATTGAGTCTGTTATAAGCATGGTTGTAAGATATAAAGATGCACAAAAATCACAAGTAAATAGCACGTTAGATGAGAGATTTTATCATCTATCTAAAATTTTAATAGGAAAAAAATAATTTTTTGATAAATTTCTATCATTATATAAACATTATTTTAGATTTAAAGCTATTCAACAGCTATATGGTTGAAAAAGTAAGACCGGAATAAGACAAAAACTACCTTGATAGTTAATCAAGAAAAAGGATTTCAAATGGCACTTAGACTAATTCAATCAGGATCTCAACCATTAGGCCAGTTCGACGGTTTAGACGCGGACATAACGGGCTTTCTTGGTGGTGAAGTATGTTCTTTCACTGGCGTTGCTATCAAGTCAAGCGGCGGAACGGATTTAGCCGCTTCAGACGTTGAGGACGGTTACTCTGGCACGACTGTAAAATTGCGCCCAGTTGTTACCAAAACATTAGTATCTGGCATGCGCCCACTCTTCTTAGCTGATGATGGAACTACTGGTTACGGCACCTTGTTTGGTCGCGTAGTTGGTGGAACTGTTGGGCAGTCAACGAATGGTACGGTTCTTGGGCCGCACTCAGCAACGGGCTCAGGCAAGATTACTCTCTGGTCTGCGCCAGGTACCTATGCAGTCACGCTTGACGCAGTGGATGTAACGGCCAGCACAGGACTCATCCCATCCAACTCAGCAATGTCAGTTGGCGATCCGCTCTATGCAACGTCGGCGGGTAAATTGACTCCAAATTCAGGAGCTGCATTCGAAGCAGTTGTGGTCGCTCGTTTCATTGAATTCCAGACGAATGGAAGCCTTGTTACGACTCCAAACTACCTTGTTTCAGCGCTTAACTCACCAAGTGGGACGTTAGGCTCACCAGCGCAGCTTGCTTTCACAGAGGCTGTCATTCACTTTAATCCAGAACTTTAATAATAACGGGGCGTTCGTTTAACGGGCGCCCCACTTTCTATCACAAAATAATAACGACTGTCGATCTTAAGATAGGCTGTCAAACAGGAGACGAAATGATTAGTTCACTATATAACGCAAGAGGCGAGTTGAATGCGTCGTCATTGAAAGATGCGATGCAGACGCTTAGCAAGTTTGCTTCAATTTTAGAGGAAAATGCCCCTTCTAATTTAGCTTTAAGCGGGCAGCCAACATTTAATGATGACAAACGTGATGAGCTTATTTCACGCGCCATCATGACCCACGAGGGAAAAATTGCTTTGGCCCAGGCGATGGCAAACCCAATTCGTAGAAACTTAGATTACCAAGGTATCGCTCGTCGTGCATTGGTTGTCGATCCTCTACCACAGGGCGCGCTTCCAGTTTATGACCGTGATATTGATGTCGCGGCGGTTGTTATCTCTAGCAACGGAACGGGACCAGAGAGCCGTGTATTCGGTGATCGTGTAACGATTCCAGAGTTTGAGCTATTCTCAAACCCAACTGTTCGTATTGCTGAGGTCAAGCGTCGTCGATTTAACGTCATTGACCGTGCTGTTCAGAAGGCGCGTCAAGAAATCATGGCGCAGGAGGATGCAAACATCTTCGCTGCTCTTGATTCAGCGGCGGGTATCGAGAACACCCCACAAGATATCGCGGACGGCGGAATGCTCAAGCGAGATCTTATTGAGATTAAGGTCCAGATTGATCGCTGGGACTTGGTTACGACCAAGTTCTTCATGAACATCAATGAGTTCACGGATATCCTTAACTGGGCATCCGGCGGTGGCGGTGGTCCAGGTGGTGGCGAAGTTGATCCAGTTACGCAGCGTGAAATTCTCCAGACGGGCCTCTATGCTCATATCTGGGGAGCTGATATCATGGTGTCAAAGATTGTTCCACCAGGAACTGTCTATGGTGCGGCGGATCCTGAGTTCGTTGGTGTTATGCCAATTCGTCAGGATATTGAAGTTCTTCCAGCTGACGAACCAAAACAGTTAAAACTCGGTTGGGTCATATCTGAGATTATCGGTATTGGAATTGTAAACCCTCGTGGAACGGCCAAGGGTAATAAGTCAGTTCTCGTAGGCGTGTAATAAGTTCTTAATTTACTAAGTAATTAGCAAATTAATAAGCTGTGAAATAAAGGTCGAATTTTTATTCGGCCTTTATTTTTTTGTCGAGAAATGAACCTAAACAATATAATAAATATTATGATGGAACAAATAAAAGAAATGATAGAAACTGGGTATTCAGCGTCCAGAATAGCTGTAAAATTGAATTTTTCCAAAGAAGAAATAAGAGAAATAATTAAAATTAACGACTATAAATTAAAACAAGAAATATTTACTGAAGATAAAATAGAGCATATTTGTAAGTTATATGAACAAGGGGTATCGGCAAAACAAATAGGTTACAAATATTCTATAGATAAAAGAAGGGTGCAAAAATGGGCTAAAGAAAAAGGAACATTGCGTAACAGAAATGATTCTCACAGAATTTGTCATTTTAACCAGAATTATTTTGATGCAATAGACTCTCCAAATAAAGCTTATTGGCTTGGTTTTTTTTATGCCGACGCTTATAATTGTGATATAACAAATACATTTCATATAGCTTTAAATGGAAAAGATATTAATCATTTACAAAAATTATGTACAGCAGTTGAACTACCGTTAGAAAAGGTGTATAGAGAAATAACGAAATCTGGATATGACGTATGCAATGTTCATTTATATAGTAAACATATTTGTGAAATTATGACTAAACACGGTTGTCCACGAGCCAAAAGTTTTATTATAAAATATCCAATATGGCTTGATGATAATTTAAATCAACATTTTATTAGAGGAGTATTTGATGGTGATGGATGTTTAACTTTAAGAAAAAAACAAAAAGAATGGAAATTATCAATTATGTCTACCAAAGAAATGTGTGAAGGAATGCATAATGTTATATTACAAAAAACAGGTGTAAATATTGATTATTTTTATTCGTCAAACACAAATAACAACACATATATACTCATAACTAGCGGTAATGAAAAAGTAAAAAAAATAATGGATTGGTTGCATTCGAACTCATTAATCGAAAATAGATTAGACAGAAAATACGAAAAATATCAAGCTTTGGTATCACAGCAAGACAGCAGATGTTTTCTAAAAACAACTTCTAGAACAAAATATAATATTTCAGAACAAGACAAAGCAAATATTATTTTAGACTCAAGTAATGGTGATAAAACAAAAGATATTTCAAAAAAATATCAATTACACGCTAGAACAATAAATAAAATAACTAACTCCGCTAAAACATGAATAATTATATTAACAATTATAGTTGGAAGTGTTTATTAGGAAGACAAAGCAAAAACATCTGTGTTAATAATGATGTATTTTTATGGGAGGTTGGTAAAAGAAAACATTTTTGTACAAATAAAATTTTAACACTAGAAGATCTTAAAGTTATTGAACATAGAGCGTTTCATTATTTAAGTATAGATAATTGTAATTTCGTTAAACAACATTTTAAGATTAGCAGAAATAAACAAAATTCTGTTATTATAGATTTGAGCAAAATGGATTTTAAAGGAGGCGAATATAAAACTATTCGTCATGCTTTAAATCGTGCAAAAAAATACAATTTAATCCAAGAGTCAAATTACAGAGATATAAATGATGTGAAAGATTTAATTGAAGATTGGTCAAACAATTTAGCTTTGAAATATTTTCGAGATTTTTCTGGTAAGAATCTATATTTTTATCAAAATAATTTTCATGAAGGATGTATCAATGTGTTTTTGTATGATCAAGATAAGTTAGTTGCTTTTGCTACCGCTTCGCCTGAAATAAATGGTAGCAGTACTTATATTATTGGTAAGGCTTTGTGTCATAAATATTACGGATTATCAGAATATGCTGATTATTTGCTTTATCAAAAATGTCTTGAAAACAAAATAACTTTGATAGACCTTGGACAAACTGCTGGTGGGTTAATACACTATAAAACAAAATTTCCAGGCGCTTCAACGTATCAATACTACAATGGTAAAATAAATGAAATTTGATGAAATAATCTCTATAAATGATCAGAAAATAACAAAACAATATATTCAGTCTTTAAATAAACAGCAACGTGAAGCTCTGATAGAACCTATATTTAATATTTTTAGACAAAATGGGTTTATGTATTCAGATTATTCTAAAGATGTTTTAAACAAAGAGTATAAACGAATTGTTGATTTTAAGCCGATATTGGACGCGGCAGATCTTTTTAATAATTCTAGCGTGGGTACAAAAATATGTAAGCATTTTTGTCATCTTTTTTATGACACACGAGATAAAGATACCAAAACTATACCTGAGATATTTAATGATGATGAAAAATTAAGAAAAACAATAGCAAATAGACTGGGGTTAGACTGGTTAGAACAGGATCAAAAAGGCCCAGGAGTTAACGAGGCATTCAATTTGTCATTTAGAATGATTATTCAAGGGTTTCGTTCTCAAAGACTAGTTGTTTCAACATCTATATTTAAGCCGGAAATTGCCAAATATATGTGTTTAAAATATAGTGACGAAAATGATGTTATTTTTGATTATAGCATTGGTTGGGGAGGACGCATGTTGGGAGCAACTTCGTGTAATAGAAAATATATAGGAGTAGACCCCTTAACAGTTCCAGAGATTAAAAACATGGCAGATTTTTTTAATTTGAAAAATGTAACTTTAATTCAAAACGGCTCAGAACATGTCAGATTAGAAGAAAATTCAATTGATTTTAGTTATAGTTCTCCACCTTATTTTTCGCAAGAACGTTATAGCCCTTCATTAACTCAGGCTTATAATAAAGGGGAAGATTATTTTTATAATACTTATTGGAATAATACTTTAGATAATATTAAATATATGTTAAAACCCGGAAAATGGTTTGGTCTGAATGTTAAAAATTTCCCCAAAATGGTAAAAATGGCTGAAGACAAATTCGGCCCCGTAATAGAGGAAGTTAGCCTTAGGACAATAAGGAACCATCTTACAAAAGAAAAAGGAACCACCAAGTTTGAATCAATTTATATGTTCAAAAACCAAAAGTAATATAAGCGCATATTTGCGTATAATTTTGAAATGACTTCAGCTATTAATAAATTGCCATATTTTGGATGCGTAGCCTTTATTGATGCTTTAGCTGATGATTTTAAGTTGTTAACTAAAGGTAAAACCAAAAACAATAAAATCACAAGAGAATATAAAATAGCTTATCAACAATCAACAAAAGATAAACGCAATGAAAGAAAAAACGTTTTATCAAATATCATTGTAAATAAACCTAGTTCTCAATTGAAAAAAGTAGCTTTTGATACTCGTAGAATAAATCAAGAGACTACCAGAAATCCTCGTAGCAATTTACAGTATTGGCATCGCTCACAACCATTTATTGATGACAACGATCAAAATAAAATAAATATATTTGCGAAACTAGCTTATACATTAAAAGATTTGGAAACTGAATTTGGAACAAGACCAGATTGGCACGAGAGTTATACACGGGTGCTAAATGATGCCGTTCAAAGAATATTAAGAATAAAACAGGCTGACCAAGATATTGATTCTTCACAATTGTCATATTTAGAGCAATTGTTAAATACGAGATATAGATTATCAATGGATGAATTAACAGTGATATCTCATGACGATTTAAAAAAACGCATCTTAAGCAAGGATGATAGCTTATTAAAGCGTGGAATAATATATGATGATTCTGCAAAAAAAACGGCTACCACAACATCAATAGAACATAAATTTATGGAATTGTTAATGGCCCAGGCTCAAGCAAATATACAGGCAAGTTTAATTAAAAATAATAATGCTCCAGCATCATCACAAGAAAACGCCTTAGCCTCATTGTTTGGAGGAGGTGTACGCAGAGAGGGAGAAAGAGTGGTGGAACGTACAGTCACCATCACGATTAGAGACGAGGTTAAAGACTAATGCCTAATGTTGGTTTTGAGACATTCTTTCCAAAGAAGGTCGATACTGTATTTATTGTTCAAAATATTACGATTGGTACCCCGCAAGAAAGAACTATTCATATATTTGGATATCCAATCCCAGCTGGAAAACAACGTGACGTATTAGCTATTCCCGTTGTATCTGAAGCCGATATTCGCCACTCTTTATTAAAAGGCGAATTGAGAGTAAAAGGTCAAAATGGTGAAATTTGTGTCACTCGTAGCAATATAGATTTGCTTCAATTCGATCCTGAACAAAAAGCATTTTTAGAATCTATTTGTATTAATAACGGATTAGAAGTGTCAGGTGGTGGAGGTACATTAGATTTCTCATTTAAACAAAATGTATTATTAATAGGAACTAAAAATGGATCAAATAGAATATTTACAGTTCCTTCGCCTGATAAATTCATCAATGGATCATTAGGCTTAAATGAATTTCGTATTTTAATTAGACATAATGGAAAAGGTCTCCTTCCTGGCGTTGATTATACAATGTCAGAGTCTGGTGGTATTGGAACCGGATTGGATACTATCAAAATAATAAATTTTAAACCAGTTGCTGATAGTACTTTGGTAGCTGATTATGTTGTAAAGATATAATGGCAAATTTTCAACCAAATACATTAAATCAAGCCTTGGATATAAAAGGAAGCGAAACTCAAAATTCTTCAATGAGTCTTGCCGATGAGTCTGCTGGTCTTGGTGGACGTATTGCAGGACAAACAGGAGTTGCCGCCTCTATCATTGTAGGAGCTAACGTTGTTGTTTCAGGCCTAACAGGAATGAGCATAGATAGCTCCGGACGCTTTTTAACAATTAGCGGAGCAACAAATGCAGCCAATAATGGAACTTTTGCCATTGTTGATTTTAATAGCGCAACTAGTGTAAATATAATTAACTCAGTTGCTACCACAGATTTAAATAATGGTAATATTTCATGGATTGAACGAAATCCATATAGTCTTGAAGATGATTTAAATTTTGAAAGAACAGACCGCGAAGCTATTAAAGGCGTTTCTTATACGGCAGCTGTCCCTTCTTATAATAAAGTAACAAATCAATCTACATCTATTCCTGCTAATTTATCTAATATAGCAGGCAAAACAACTGACGCAAAAGCCTTAATTGCTAATAAAAGATTTAATAATATAGTAGTTACTAGCGGTATAAGCTTTATTAAAATAACTGGAACATTCCCATATGCAGATGCCGTAAATATAACAGGAATACCTATTTCTGATGGTTTTGATAGCGGCAACCAGGACGCAACATATGTAGGAATTTTAGCGTCAGATTCAGAATCAGGTTTTTATGTAAACAGCGGTGTGCATGAAGGCGAAAGAATTTACGGAAGAACAAGACAAGGATCTACAGGCGTAGATGGAACCTCTGTTGAAATTGAATTTAGATCCGTGGTTAAAAACGCTAATATAAGCACGTCTGTTCCGTATACATGGGAAACAAGTCAGCCAACAACTATTCATTTACTTTATTCATATCGTTATGGAATTGACCAAATTTCAGATACTTCACTTAGAAATATAATTGTTGATGGGATCATTGAAGAATCAACAGGTGTTGTAAATTTTAATAAAATGTTATTATGGGAAGATGGTAGTCTCGTATATGTAGGAGACGGTGATATATTATTAAAATCATGATTTAAGGCTGTAAATGAGCAATACTATAACAATTACATTATCTTTTATATATAGAAACCAAAATGATAGAACAAACGCAGTTGGATTGATTTCTTCTGATATTGGCAAATACGCAAAACAGTCTGATGATTCTAGTTATTGGGAGCTGCTTGATGACTCTCCTGTTTTATGGGGCGCTTTATCATCAAGTACAGTTGATGCCACAGATGTAACGCTTTCTGATATTATTGTTGATGATGAAACTAAATTAAGTCAAACAGTAGTTAGAATTCAAAATATTCCGATATCACCCGAAGTTCCAGCTGATGGATATTCATTGGTATACGATGGGTATACTGATGCTTGGCAACCAAAATTAATGGGTCCGGTGATCATTGCGTCAGGAACGAATGTGATCGTATCGGGCGGCAACGTATTCTTGGGACCGTACACTCGGGGTGTGGGTCAGGTGGTTTCGTGCGCCATGTACGTTTCTGATGCTGTCGATGCGAATTGGGATGGTTCGTTTTCTGAAGTAAAGTACACGCTTCGACGCGAAGCAGCCTGGCCAGTGAACGATTTCGGCGCATTCATTGAGAACAACGCAGTAGGATCGTTAACGATCGAATGGGTGATTTGGGGATTGGCGCCGTGAATAAATTGATATATCACTGAGGTAGTATGAGTTATAATATATCATTTATTTTTGCTAATTCAGAAGCTAGAAATAATGCGATTATAACATTTTCTGATATTGGAAAAATAGCACATCAGCTTGATGATAATAGTTATTGGCAAATAATAAATTATTTATTTGCTATAGGACCTGTATGGAAAGCTTTACCAGCACTACCAGAACCTGAAGTTCCTGAAGAAGCTCCGCCTGCTCCATTTCCACCTCCAATTACAACCCCAACGGAAGATTATGACGGGTATGTTTTAACTTGGTCATCAAATGATAATAAACTTGTATTATTATCTTCGACAAGCCAAACAGTTACAAAAATACAAAACATACCAGTGTCTGCAAATCATCCAATTGATGGGTACACATTTGTATATGACGCAAATGATAATGAATGGAAAACAGATGTTAGAATTGATGGAGCAAATATTAATGCTAATTTTGGCTCTCAAAACATCATTACTACAGGAACTATATCAGGAACAATTACAGGAACTGTCATTATTTCAGCTTTAACAGTGACGGGGCTTGGGCTCGGTATTGCACATATCAGTTCAGGAGGTGTTTTTTCCAGTTCATTAATCGTCAATGCAGATATTCACTCGGCTGCCGCAATAGCTGGAACAAAAATAAATCCTGCATTTGGCGCACAAGCGATAAGTACTTCAAGCACATTAAATGTAGGAGCAGCAACTACAACAGCTCTTACAGTATCAACTTTAAGTACTGGTGTCGTCCACTCAAGTGTAGCAGGCGTTTTTTCCAGTTCATTAATTGTAGCAGCAGATATTACAGCTGGTACTTTGACGCCCACGCTCCTTGCCCCAGGTGCAGCAAACACAGTGTTCGTGACGAATGCGGGGGCGACCGCAGTCACAACGGCCTTGCTTGTGAACGCGAACGTTGACGCGGCGGCGGCGATCGCGGTAACGAAGTTGGCGGCGGGCGCGAACGGCGCCGCGCTCGTCACCGTCGCGGGTGTGCCGACGTGGGCCGCGCCAGGCGGTGATCTCTCTGGCTCGTATCCAAGCCCTACCGTCGCGAAGATCAACGCAACGACGATCACGACGGCGGGCGGCGCCCTCACGACGGGCACGGTGCTACGTGTCACCGGCGCGGCGTCGGCCGATTGGGGCGCGCTTGATCTAGCGAACGCGAGCGCGGTGACGGGCGTGCTTCCGATCGGCAACATCGCGCCGAGCGGCACGAACGGCCAAGCGTTGATCACCACGGCGGGCGTCGCCGCGTGGGGCACGAATTTCGGCGCGCAAGATTTGACTACCACGGGGGTCGTTTCAATCGGCACGACACCCGCAACGGCGGTCGGGAACATACGACTACCAGAAGGCGCGGTCATCAACGCGCGCAACGCCGCAAACACACTGAATGTTCAACTGCTTGGATGGTCGGCGGGCGCGCTGACGCTTGGCACCACGGCGAGTTTTTCGCGGATCGTGTTGAACGCCACCACTACAGCCATTTTTGCCGCGTCAACACCGGCCCTTAACTTCACGACGGTTCAAGCGTCGTTCGGCGTTGGCTACGTGGTCGGTTTCAGCGCTCCCGGCAATGGCGAGTTTGGAAACTTGATGAACGCCTCAGTAGGAGGCGCGATCCGCTTCCACGGCGCTAACACTAACTGGACCGGCATTGCCGCGAACACCGGCGGTACCGGTACGTTTTCCGGCGGTAGCTGTACTGGCGGCACCGTGTCGAATACCGGCGGTGACGCGATCGTGGTGCCCGGCATCGCGTCAGGCACAGGCCCTGTGCAGGGCACTGTGAGATTGCAGGATGGCGCGGCGGCGGATCAGGCGACGGTCACGGCGGGCGCTTTCAACGTCACGAATAGCCTCATACTGACCACGGGTTTCGCGCGGTTTGGTCTCGCGGCGGGCAGTGGCGCCGGTGTTGCTAGCGCGGCGGGCACTGGATTGATCCGGATCCCGCGTGGAACGCAGAACGTGATCATGGCGCGCAACGAGGCAGACACAGCTGATATTGAGGTACTCCGCAACGCTACGTCCGGTGCGTTTGTTACGCTCGGGAATAGCACTACGTCAACGACGAACATCATTGGATTCACGGCCGTCAACCTCGGCGTCGGCGCGTCTACACAAATTCTACGCGTGTTCTCGAATGAAGTGCGGCACGACTGCGCACTGGTGTCATCGCACCCAACGATCAATAGCGCTTTCGGTCCGTACGACAACGGGAACCCGAACATTACAGGCCCGCAAGTTTGGTTTAAGGGGCAGACTCTCTCGGGCGCGAGTGGCGGGAATCTCGTGGCCGGATCCGCGCTGTACTCGGGCGGGGACGTACTGAGTACGACGACATGCACAAACGCCACTGGCGGTTTAGCAACGCTCCGAGGTGGTGACGCAGCGACCGGCACGGCCACGAACATCGGTGGCAATCTCGTGTTGCGCCCCGGACACGGCACTGGCACGGGCGCGGCGGACGGTACGCTAACGATCCAAGACGGCGCGAGCACCAGCCAAGCGTCCGTCACTAGCGGGGGGTTTAATGTTACGAGCGTTCTGACCATGAACGTTGCCGCGTCCGGCGCTATCGCGCGGTTCGGTCTCGCGCCTGGTAGCGGCACCGGATCGGCGGCGGCGACGGGCATTCTACGGATGCCGGTGAACACGGCGGCGGACGTGAAGTGCATGACCGCGCGGCTGCAAGCGGACGCAGGCGACGCGGAGCTTATTACGTGGGACGCACCCAACGCCAGGATCAAGATCGGCAACACGGGCGCGAGTCAGATTGATATTGGTGCCGTAGCAGCGATCTCAAACATTCTTGGGACGGCGCAAGTTAACCTGACGATCAGCGGCGCACAGATTGTGCGCGTGTTGTCAACGCAAGTGCTGTTTCAAACCGCGCTAGTCGCTGTAAATCAGTCGTTCGACTTTGGTGTGCAGGTTGGAGCGAACGCCGCCGCGTTCATGAAACTGCGCGGGCTACAGATCACAACGACAAGCGGCACGAACGCGACCACCGGCCTAGTCAGTCTGTACGGCGGCGAGTGTACCGGGGTCGGCGCTGCGAGCAACACCGGTGGGCCTGTCGATGTTCGCGGCGGCGCGGCGAGTGGCGCGGCCACGAACGTCGGAAACACGCTGACTTTGGTGGGCGGCGGTGCGACCACAGGATCGACAGCCAACACCGGCGGTGACGTTATCGTCAAGGGTGGTCTCGCGAGCGGCGGCGCGGGTACGCAGACGCAAGGGATAGGGCGGCTGCAATCGAGCGCGGGAACGGACGTAGCGACGTGGAACGCCACGGGTCTGACGCTCCCGACGTTGCCTCTGATAATGGGCGCAACGCCGAGCGCGACCGGCACGATCCGACTTGCTAGCAACAACACGATCAAGGCACGCAACGCGGCTAACTCGGCGGATCGGAACCTACTCTCGTGGAACGCGAGCGATGTTCTACAGATCGGCGATGGCAGCGCGGCGGGCGTCATCATCGACGCGGGCGGCGGCAACACGGTTGATTTGCAAGTAGGGAACTCAAGCAAGATCCTAGTCGGACCCACGACGATCACGATCAATTCTGGTAGCACGATGGCGTTGAATTGGGCCGCGACGGTGACGGCAGTAAGCATCGGTCAACTAGGTAACGCGGCGGCGGGCGCGGCGATCGACATGAAGATTACCGCGCAAGGATCGCAAGGCGGCACGAGCACGGACGGCGGCATGTTACAGCTTTCAGGCGGGCGTAACGCCGGCGCTCCCAACCTCGGCGGCGGCGTCATGCTGAACATGACGGACGCGACCCTAACCCCACCGACGAACACGATGTTCGAGGTAGGTTCAGTGAAGACCGCGACGCGATATGCCGCGCTGTTCAGCGTGAATCGCTTGACCAACACACAGATGCCCGTGAACACCGGGGATCTAGTCTTGTGGGTTGGTGACGCCGCTACGGTGCCTACCGCCGATCCAACGGCGGGGCATATCTACTACAGCGACGCGGGCAAGCCAGCTTGGCGATGGGCCACCACGCATCGAGTGCGCTTCGACGACACCACGGCCACTACGACATTAACAGGGGCTATTACATTAGCACCAGTGCTTCCATTAGCACATCTGACGCTCAAGATTGATGGCGTTACGACGTATGTGCCATTCTATACAGATATAACACCATCAATGCAGCGAACGGTGCAGACAACAAATGCTACTCCTACTACAATAATTACCTACTCTGGATTAAGTGTTAATGACGTGGCCGTACAAGTCTTCGTTAAGATAACAGGCTTAAAGAATAATTTTACTGAAGCTGCTGGTTACTATCTCACAGGTACCTTCCGTAGAACTGGTGGAACAATCACTCAGGTTGGTAGTACGTTGATGATATCTCAAAATGAGGATACTGCATCATGGGATGCCACACTTGCTGTGAGCGGTACTGACATATTAGTTCAGGTCACTGGCGTTGCTGCAACAACAATTAACTGGCAAGCATCTATAGAAGTTGCAAAGAACATTTAAGGATAATAAATGACTAACAAATATGCTACTTACGGCTCTGATTCTACACAAGCTGATACTGGGGTCGCAAATGGCCTGAGAGAAACGCTGGGTCCAACAAACTTAATTGTTGGAACAATCACAGACGGTGAATTCTTAAAGAGATCAGGTAATACAATTATCAGTGCCGCTGCTGGTGCAGGAGCAACAGGCCCTACAGGACCGCAAGGCGCAACAGGCCCTAGTTCTTCTTCTAGTTGGACAACCGCGTACAGCGTGGACTTTACGGCGCTCGGAGCTACAGCCGACCAGAATCTAAAGACAGGAGGAAACGGTTCAAAAACGATCAATGGCCAAACCTATACTTGGGCCAATGATGCGAACGCTACCTCAGCCGATCTCACAAATGGCACAGGAATTATGATCGTACTGAACACAACCAACTCTAACTATGGAGGTGCTACCCGAACGACCCCAATTCTTACAATTCCTTTTCAATCAGTATTCACTGGTTATTCGATACTGAATCACATTGTCAGGATACGAGCAAGGGTGCTGCTAACGAACTGCGACGCTAATACTGAGGGAGTACGACTGGTCATAGAAGACGTGTCGGCGCCAACAAATCAGAACGTGAACTACTTTAAGGGATTCTCAACCATCACTAACCAACACGGTTTTACATCAACCATAAGTGGGGTAAGCACTACACAAACACTCATCACTAGTACCGATGATGTAATTGGCCTCGTGTGGGAGGGTCCGAAAAATGCGGAGTGGTGGTCCGGTACATTCAGCTCCGGTATCCTGAATTGTGGGAACCTCCAATGGTCTGAATCCCAGAACATGGCAAACCCGCTTATGTTCAAGCCGGCTCAGCCTCGTTTCGGCATTGGCGCCGGAACCGCGAACGTTGCAGGTTCATTCACTGCGATCTTTACGCACCTGATAGTGGATTACTGTTCAAAGCATCCTGCGCCATGATTTAGCTTTACAATTATTTCAAAACAAATCAATAAACTTACATAAAAAAGAGGATATTCTAATGGCTACAAAAACTCGACCTACAGGACAAGTATTAACCGCAGATGGCGATGTTGATTCGCCTTCATTTCATTTTTATCGTTCAGATGCGAGTAGCGGCAGCGTTCCACGAGTTATAATTAATATTATTTCACCTACCGGAGATATAGTGGAATCTATGGATATCAAGGTGTCAGATTTAACATCATTAAATGGGGCAAGAAAATTAGCGCTTCGTGATGCTCTCAGAGATATATATACAGAAGCATTGACGTTAAAAGGTTACGCTTAATGCAATGAATACATTTGTATATATGCGAAGCTTAATTACCTAATAAAATTGCATAAATACAAAGCATTTCACTTTTAGGCGATTTTATGGGACTACATAAAAATAGTACTGGCAATGATATTCACGTAATTTATGCATTTACGTATGTTAGTTCTGTAGCTAGAAATGCGGCAACGGGATTAATAGCCGCTGATATTGGTAAAGTTGCTCGTCAATTAAGTGATGAAACTTTTTGGATATTAGTTGATAACTCACCGCTAACTTGGTCTCAAATATCAGTATCAAGTGGTGCCGGAACAGTATCAAATAATGATTTATTGCTTGAAACAGATATTCCAACCCCTAATAATACATATTCGAATATTCTAAGTGGTGGGAAAGTAACTAATGAAATATGGGTTAGAACATCAGATAATTCAAATATCAAAACTATAGATTACACTTATAGCGGATCAAAAGTAATTAATGAAGTAAGAAAGGTTTATTTCACAGACGGAATAACAATAACAGCTCAACTTACAATCAGTTATATATATAACGGCAGTGTTGTAAGTAGTATAATAGTAACAAGGGATATTTAATGCCAGGAGTGTTTTTATTATCGCCAGGTCCTGTATTTGCAGATCCTAATAAACAGGCGATTCATGCAGCGGACATAATTTCATCTGATGGATATGTTGTATTGTCTGGATATGGAGTTACAGAAGTTACATTATTTATTAATGTGCTAGCGGTGCCTACTGGGTCAACGCCTACTCTTCAATATATAATGCAAGAAGTGGACCCAGGTGACGAAACCACTGTTATTGGGACAACAGTTAGTAGCACAGTTATTTCAGGTATTAGTATTCAAAAGATTTCTATTGTATATGCATTTGGCGGCACTATTAAAATTTCTTGGGCAGTAACTGGCGCAGGAGCAAATTTTACTAATGTCTTTTCTACATTGGTTGGAAAGTCCGGAACAATAGCTCTTGTTGATGAATCCGGAAGTGCTGTTAATTCATCAAACCCACTTAGCATAAAAGTTCCGGCTGCATCAAGTGCTGTTGTAACAAGCGTTACTTCTAGTGCTACTAATTCTACTTTATTAGCGGCTAACTCAAATAGAAAAGGAGTTTTATTATATAACAATTCAACTTCTATTTTATATATAAAATATGGAGCGGTTGCAAGTTTGAGTGATCATTCGTTAGCAATTGGTCCTGGTGGTTATTTTGAATTTCCGCCTCCTATTTACATTGGCATTGTTGATTGCATTTGGTCTGTTGCCAACGGTTCTGCCAAAATTACGGAGATAAGTTAATGCCTTTATTTAACCCTCCTGGTGTAACTGGAGCAACTGGACCTCAAGGAGCGCAAGGATCTCCTGGATTTCAAGGTTCTCCTGGCGTAACAGGTTTACAAGGTTCAACTGGGGCTCAAGGAGCAACTGGGCCACAAGGCGGACAAGGATCTCCAGGTCCGCAAGGAGCTACAGGCGCAATAGGTTTACAAGGCCCAACTGGCGCTCAAGGAGCTACAGGGCCGTTTGGTAATCCTGCTAATTTTGGACAGCTTAGCATATTAGCATCAAACACTGTAACACTTACTACTGCGTCAACATATTATTTAATTGATATTTGGGACACAGACGGAGCTAATATTGATGGAGGATCATCAACAGCTAATGATGGCGTAACACCAAGTATTGCCAATAGCAATATGGTTATAGATGTTGCAGGTTGGTATAAACTGGTATTTGCTGCCTCAACATTAGTAAATTCGGGGAATCCAAGATTAACATTTTCATTGTTTCTTAATGGCGTACAGCATGTAAATGCACAAGGTATTATTGACGTTGGATCATCAAGTGTTGTTGAAGTCACAATTGCTGATTTGAATTTTTTCAATGCTGGAGATGTAATAGACATTAGGGTATCATCTGATGCAAGCTCTAAAGTTTTAACAATTTTAAGATCTACATTTACAGTTTTTACAATAGGAGCAACTGCAACTGGAGCAACCGGGCCTCGTGGAGCAACAGGATCGCAAGGAGCTACAGGAGCACAAGGACAACAAGGATCTCCTGGTGTAACTGGTAATACTGGACCACAAGGTAATCAAGGAAGCCCTGGCGTAACTGGCAGTATTGGACCACAGGGTTCTCAAGGGGCTACAGGGCCGCAAGGTCAACAAGGCTCTCCTGGTGTGACTGGTAATACAGGACCACAAGGTTCTCAAGGTGTGACTGGTCCACAAGGTGCTCAGGGTAGCCCTGGTGTAACTGGTAATACAGGACCACAAGGAAGTCAAGGTACAACAGGCCCTCAAGGTCCAACAGGATCTATAGGACCAACAGGTAATATTGGGCCACAAGGATCACAAGGGGCTACAGGACCACAAGGCGCAACTGGATCTGCTGGACCTACAGGTAATACTGGACCACAAGGATCTCAAGGACCAACAGGACCACAGGGCCAACAAGGATCTCCTGGTGTAACTGGTAATACTGGACCACAAGGTTCTCAGGGACCAACAGGACCTCAAGGTCAACAGGGATCTCCTGGTGTAACTGGTAATACAGGACCACAGGGTTCTCAAGGTGCAACAGGTCCTCAAGGTCAACAAGGATCTCCTGGTGTAACAGGCAATACGGGACCACAGGGTTCTCAAGGACCAACAGGTCCACAAGGCCCAACAGGATCTATCGGACCAACAGGAAATACGGGACCTCAGGGTTCTCAGGGACCAACAGGACCACAGGGTAATCAAGGAAGTCCAGGTGTAACTGGTAATACAGGACCTCAGGGTTCTCAGGGACCAACAGGACCACAGGGACAACAAGGAAGTCCAGGCGTAACAGGAAATACTGGACCTCAGGGTTCTCAGGGACCAACAGGACCACAGGGGCAACAGGGAAGCCCAGGTGTAACCGGCAATACAGGTCCGCAAGGAAGCCAAGGAGCTACAGGACCTCAAGGTCAACAGGGAAGTCCAGGTGTAACTGGTAATACAGGCCCACAAGGAAGCCAGGGTGTAACAGGTCCACAAGGTGCTCAAGGTTCTCCTGGCGTAACCGGTAATACAGGGCCGCAAGGAAGCCAGGGAGCTACGGGACCTCAAGGCCCGACCGGCTCTATTGGACCAACTGGTAATACTGGTCCACAAGGCTCTCAAGGTGCAACAGGTCCTCAAGGTCAACAAGGATCTCCTGGTGTAACCGGAAATACAGGCCCTCAAGGATCTCAAGGTGCAACAGGTCCACAAGGTCCAACTGGTTCTATTGGGCCAACTGGAAATACTGGACCACAAGGCTCTCAAGGACCAACTGGACCACAAGGTCAACAAGGAAGTCCAGGTGTAACTGGTAATACAGGGCCGCAAGGTTCTCAAGGACCAACAGGTCCGCAAGGTCCAACAGGTTCTATTGGGCCTACTGGAAATACTGGACCACAAGGATCTCAGGGACCAACAGGACCTCAAGGTCAACAGGGATCTCCTGGTGTAACTGGAAATACAGGCCCTCAAGGAAGCCAGGGTGTGACAGGTCCGCAAGGTCAACAAGGATCCCCAGGCGTAACTGGTAATACGGGACCACAAGGCTCCCAGGGTGCAACAGGTCCACAAGGACCAACAGGCTCTATTGGACCAACAGGCAATACGGGACCACAAGGATCTCAAGGACCAACAGGACCTCAGGGTCCAACTGGTTCTATTGGGCCTACTGGAAATACTGGACCGCAAGGCTCACAGGGACCAACAGGGCCTCAGGGTCAACAGGGTTCTCCTGGTGTAACAGGTAATACAGGACCTCAAGGATCTCAAGGACCAACAGGACCTCAAGGCCAACAGGGTTCTCCTGGTGTAACCGGAAATACTGGACCGCAAGGATCCCAGGGTGCTACAGGACCACAAGGCCAACAAGGAAGTCCCGGAGTAACAGGTAATACAGGACCTCAGGGAAGTCAAGGTGTGACAGGTCCGGAAGGTGCTCAAGGAAGTCCAGGCGTAACAGGTAATACAGGGCCTCAAGGCTCTCAAGGCGCCACTGGTCCACAAGGTCCAACCGGATCTATTGGACCTACAGGTAATACGGGACCGCAGGGATCTCAGGGACCAACTGGACCACAGGGCATTCAAGGAAGCCCTGGCGTAACCGGAAATACAGGACCGCAAGGAAGTCAGGGAGCAACGGGTCCACAAGGCCCAACAGGTTCTATTGGGCCGACAGGTACAATTGGGCCGACAGGACCGCAGGGACCGGCAGGGGGAGGAGGAGCAGGATTAACTGGCCCATTTATATTAGTTAATGCTAGTGGTTATGGAGTCTCCGGCCCAGATCTTACAATGGGTTATTTGGGTGATAAAATTATTGGAGTGACAGGCGTTGGAATATGGGCTTATGTCAATAACATCACTCCGCTTGTTCAATATTTAGTTAATGAAGCGGCCACAGGAATTACGCCTACCGGAGTTTTTGATCAAGTTGTATCTCCTGCAAACTTGACTATCAGTTATGGAGGCACTGGAGTTGCGAGTGGAATTAACCCAGCATATACTAATCCTGCAACTGGTAGAGGGTTAACATGGGTTCAAACATCAACTGGTGGAGCAAAGACAGTAGATATAATTAATACTAAAATATATAATGCTATAAATCAAACGAAAAAAATATCATTAGAGGTGGTTTGTGATATAACTGATCTTCCTAGCATCGTTATTAATTATGCTTTTATATTTGGTATTATGCAAACTGGTTCTTTTGTCGATTGTGGTTTATTTTTAGAAGCTCAGGGAAAGCTTATATTTGAAGTAGGTGACGGAACCGCAACAAGTGTAGCCGTCTCATCATTTTTTCCAAGCGGTGGCAGAAAGCATATAATAGTTGCTTATGATACTACTGAGTCTGTACAAGAAGATCGTGTAAGATTATATGTTAATGGTGAATTTGTAGCATGGAATTCAGATCTATTTGGTACCAAAGTGTATCCAGCATTAAATTCACAAATAACATTCTCAATTAATGACGCTGTTGTTATGGGTTGTAATTATAATTACGGCGAATCAATTAATGGCTCTGTTTATTATGCGGCTCTTCATGATCATGCAGTAGATATTCAATTTGCTAGAAATAATTATAAAATACTTATTGAAAATGATGATATTATTCCTCCAGTAGATGCAATAATTGAATTAAAAGGAATTCTCGCATCGGCAACAGCTCCTGGAATGATGTCGGTTGGTGATAAAAATAAATTAGACGGTCTTCCGTCAACAGTGCCATCAGCAGGAGTTACTGGACCACAAGGACCACAGGGCTCTCCTGGTGTTACTGGCCCAACTGGACCAATAGGAGCAACTGGACCAACAGGGCCAATAGGACCAACTGGTAACACTGGGCCTCAAGGTAGTCAGGGAGCTACAGGCCCTCAAGGACCAACAGGTACTCAAGGACCAACAGGAGCACGAGGAGTTACTGGAGCAACGGGACCGCAAGGATCTCCTGGTGTATATTTCAGATTAACAGGGCCGTATCCTATTGTTGAATATGTTTTTAATGAAGCACCAACAGGGCATGCAATTTCATCAGTTTTAGATCAACAATTATTACCACTTAACCTTACTATTAATTATGATATTGGTGGACTTGATTATGTTGTTGGCACTAATAATCAACGTGGGTTACAATGGGATAGCACATTAGGAAATGCCAGAGCTTCAGTGGGTATGACTGGAACTAAAGTAAAAACAGCTATAGACGGAGTGAAAAAAGCAACTCTTGAAATGGTGATAGTTGCTCCGGCAATAGGAATTGTTGTTATTGGTGTAGGAACTCAAATTACCGCAGATTTTGCTCTTCTTTCTAATGATACATGGGTAATCTCTCTTGATGCACAAGCCAGCCCGGCACAGATGACGATTCCGGTTCAATCAGGTACCGGAGTATTATGTGTTGTATATGATTCAACGCAAGCAACGGCAGCCAATAGATTAGTAGCATATTGGAACGGAGTGTTATTAACTCCTACATCTCCTACATACCCTGCAATAAACTCTACTCTATTAATTGACAGTGCCAAAACATTTTATGTAGGATCTGATCTTGTTACTACAGCTCATGATTCAACTGTATATTATGTTGCCATGTATGCTGATGCATTAACGGCAGAAGATGCATTAGTCCATGCTAACCTTTTAATTTCGCATAACGATACTCCTGTTAACGTACCTCAAGGTCCACAAGGATCTCCTGGTGTTACTGGTCCTACAGGTCCAATAGGAACAACTGGACCAACTGGACCGAGAGGAGCGACCGGTGTACAGGGACCAACTGGTAATACAGGACCGCAAGGTTCGCAAGGTCCAACTGGTCCACAAGGACCAACAGGAGCTATTGGACCTACAGGTAATACAGGACCTCAAGGTTCTCCTGGTGTAACTGGAAATACTGGACCACAAGGTTCTCAGGGACCAACAGGACCTCAAGGTCAACAGGGATCTCCTGGTGTAACTGGAAATACTGGACCACAAGGTTCTCAGGGACCAACTGGTCCACAAGGACCAACAGGCACTATTGGTCCAACAGGCAATACGGGGCCGCAAGGATCTCAGGGAGCTACAGGGCCTGCCGGAGCCGCAGGAGCAAGTGCTGTATTTATATTTAATGATGGCGTTAGTTTAGGAATGTTTCCATCAATCAATTTAATGGGAGCGCTTGTTGGCACTACCGGTCCAAACAATGCCGTAAATATTGGGCAATTAAATGATTATTTATCTGTTGGAATTACTGGATTTGGAGCAGGGGCAAGCTCAACGATACAGTTATCTTCTGGTGCGATGATTCAGTGGACTACCGAACAAACCAAAATTGGAAATTTTGGTCATACAAATATTGGAACTGCTGCCGGATTTATTACGATTAACGAATCCGGTTATTATCAGGTAAACAGAGGCGTTAATTTCACCGGATTGCCATCAGGTTGCGTTGTTCAAGTTGAAGAGTTTCTTGGAGCAACCGGAGGAAATGGTCGTTTTGGTTTCGGATCCGGAACGCCAATCACAAAATCTGTATCTTATAGCAACTCATATATTTCAAATGCTGGTGCCGTTCATTTTGCTAATTCTGTTTCTAAATCATATACTGTATATATTCCATCTGGAACTAGTATTGAAACATATGTGAGTTTGGCTCGTAGAAGTACGGGACTTGGAGGCGGAAGTGCCATATGTTTGAGTGCTACCGGTACGTTTTTTGACATAAAATTAATCGGATAAATTTTATAAACAGCAGATATATATGGTGTTATGAGAGCACCTATTTCAGCATGTATTATTGTTAAAAACGAGCCACTTCTAGAAAAATGTCTTTTATCCATAAGGGATCACGTAGAAGAAATTGTCATCGTAGACACTGGTTCTACAGACGGGACAACTCAAGAAATTGCCAAAAAATATGCGGATATTTTTGAGGTTTATACTGAATGCAATGATGAAAATGGATTGATGGAGAATTTTGCTCAGGCGAGACAAAGATCTTATGATTTGGCGACAAAACGTTTTATTATGTGGTTAGACGCAGATGACATTATTACTGGTGGCGAAAATTTAATCAAAATAACCGACTCAGCTGTTATGACAGACGATGCTTACGGCATTATGTTCCCTTATGAATATTCTTATAATGATTTGGGACAATGTACGTGTCTTCATTATAGAGAGCGTCTTATATTAAATAAGCAACATTTCATTTGGGTTAATCCGGTACATGAAGTTTTAATTCCTAAAGATAATGTTAAATATACTTTAGATACTATGGATGATGTTGTATGGAAACACCAGCGGCAATATGGAACCAAGGCGCATGAGCCTGGGCGCAATCTACGAATTCTTAGAAAATACATTGCTAAAATTGGAGATTCTGACGCTAGACAATTATATTATCTTGGACTGGAATGTTTTAATAATGGTTTAGTTGATGAAGCGATTGAAAACTTAGTTAAATATGTTGACCTTTCTGGATGGGATGATGAAAGAGCTATGGCTTGTTTGAAGCTGATTGATATTTATCAAATGAAATCAGATTATGAATCGGGTCTTAAGTGGGCGTTTAAAACTATAGCTCTTAAAGAAACTTGGGGTGAAGGTTATTTTGCTTTAGGAAAAATGTTTTATTTTCTTGCGCAAAATGGAGGGCCAAATGAGTCTCGTCATTGGGAGCGTTGTTCGAATTTTATAAAAATGGGATTGAATCTTCCTCCAACAAAGACTTTATTGTTCATTAATCCATTAGATAGAGATTATGACATTCACAGATATTTTAATATGGCTTTATCTAAAATGGGAGATGTTGCTGGAGCTTTAGAAAGTACTAAAGTTGGTTTGGCCAGCAGATCTGATGATGCAATGTTATTATTGAATAAAAAAATATATGAACAACATATAGCAATTGATAGAATGATTCATTTTGCAAATAATTTAAGGGATTTAGGCAAGATAGATAATTCAGCAGTGAAAACAATTATGTCAATTATAAATGGTAACAAATTAATACCTGAAAAAGTTATAATTGAAAAATTGCCAATTGAAGGATTCGATGTTCTTCCAGCAGATTTATCAATAGATCAATTACAGTCATTAGTATTGATGTTATGGAAACAATATATGAAAGCTGACGAAATATCATCAGCTGCTTCGTTTTTGGAAATAGTACCTTCTGTTATTAAAAATTCATCTATTGTTGATAAAGCGAAATCGTTGACTAGATTTGCAATGAATGAAGGTGAAACGAAAGGGCTAGATATAATATTTTTCATAGGAAATGGGCTAGAGATTTGGAGCCCATCTACATTTGAAAAAACTGGACTTGGCGGAAGTGAGACCATGGCGATTGAAATGAGTAAACGTCTTGCTGCTCTTGGAAACCGAGTGAGGGTTTATAGTGGATGCGGCGATATGGAAGGTGTTTATGACGGTGTGGAATATTATTTAACTGAAAAATATATCAATCTTGAATGTGACGTATTGATTGTGTCAAGATATACTCCAGTACTGAGTGATCAGTATAATGTAAAGGCTAAGCTGAGATTGTTATGGATTCACGATATATTTTGTATTCAGGCCACAAATGAATTATTATTAAAAGCGGATAGGGTGTTAGCTTTATCTCCGTGGCATAAAGAAAACATAATTAATAAACATAATATAAGTCCAGATCAGGTTATTGTAACAAGGAATGGTATTGATTTGCGCAGGTTTGACAAACAGGTGAAGAGGGATCAGTTTAAGTGCATTAATTCGTCCAGCCCAGATAGAAGCTGGCCTATTTTACTCGAATTGTGGCCTCGCATAAAAGAGCGAGTACCACAAGCCACATTAACTTTGGCATATGGATTTAAGAATTGGGAGATAAGCGCTAGACATGATCAATTGGCGATGGATTTAATAAACAGGCTTAAAGCTCAGATAGAAGCATTGAAGCCTCTTGGAGTTACGTTTATTGACAGGGTGGATCAAAATAGGCTTGCGGAAGAGTTTTTGAGCGCGGGTGCCTGGATATACCCGACATGGTTCGCAGAAACATCGTGTATAAGCGCACAATCTGCCCAGCTTGCTGGCCTATACACAATTACATCTAATATAGCGGCTCTACAAACTACGGTTGGAAGTAGAGGTGTTTTAATAAATGGGGATTGGACATCTGACGAATATAAAAACAAATTTGTCGATAGTGTGGTTGCTGCTTTGAACAACGCGGATGAAAATGAAAGAAAGGCTTTACAGCAATATGCTCGGGATAATTTCGGGCTTGATACGCTGGCAGACGAGTGGAACAAGATGTTTTACGACATAATAGAGGAAGTGAAATGGAATCCGATATCACCATATCGGCCGACAGTGCCATATTTGGCTGGCGGAAATGGCTACACGGCGGGAGACACGAGGATACGGAGTTAAAATGGTTAATTCTACTAAAATTGATTTAATTGGACGTAAATTTGATCTGTGGACTGTAATTTCCGTTGCGCCAAATAAAGGAAAAGAAAATGATATTACTTGCTGGAATTGCTTATGCGATTGTGGAAATACAAAAGTTGTACGTGGGAATAGCTTAAAGGCAAAAAAAACAAAGTCATGTGGTTGTTATAAGGTTAGTTTAGTTGGGCGCAGATTTGGTTTATTGACTGTAGTTTCTGCCGCACCAAATAAAGGAAAAAATACTTGTTGGAATTGTTTGTGTGATTGCGGAAATATGAAAATTGTACGAGGAGATAAGTTAAAGGATAATGAAACAAATACCTGTGGCTGTTATTTAAAAAGCATACTGTTTTATAGTGATTCTCATAGTGGTGTAATGACTGCTGCTTTAGCCAAAGATATAGCAACAACAGTTTCTGCAAAATGTGTATTTAAAAGCCATTATTCTGATGCTGGCCTAAATTTTAATACATTCTTGGCTTTGACTAAACAAAATTGTTTTTATTGCAATTTGCCAGCCGAAAAATCTAATTCATATAATTATTTTAGTAGAAACTCTATAAAAGTAGAAACTGGTTTTTATTTTTATAACGGACTTGATAGAATTAACCCAGCATTATTGCACGATGCTGAAAATTGTGTACCATGCTGCCTGACCTGCAATAGATATAAATTAAATCTGCCAATTAAAGAGTTTTTAACTAATATTAAGGCGCTATTACGACCCTTTTTCCTTAAAAGGGCTGATGAATTAAATTCTATTATTAATAAACTTAGTGAGTTTGGTGTTAGTAAGTTTAGCGAACTATATTCAGCCAGAAGTGTTCATAACTCAAACATATTTGTTAAGCAAATAGGTAATAAAAAAATAATTGCAAAGCGTCGTGGTTTGGAGTTTGGACTAACTCAACTTGAATGTGCCGAATTAATATGTGCCCCTTGTTGTTATTGTGGCCGTAAACCAAATACACAGGTTGGTATTTTTAATGGAATAGATAGAGTTGATAACTCTATTGGATATGCGGTAAGCAATTGTGTGTCGTGTTGCAGGTATTGCAACACGGCAAAAAATAATCTTGAACTTACTGTTTTTGATGACTGGGCAACTAGAATTAAAGCTTACTACCCGCAACTACAAGAAAAAATAAAGAACGATCCAAGGTTTCAATGAATAATAATCAATATCTAGCTCTAATAAACAAATCAAAACAAGTTGAAGCAGAAAACAACATTCTTGAGAAATATGCTAATTCATTATATTCTTATGAGCCAACTATTATAAATCATCGTTATTATGTTCCTGGGTATAAAAACATTATTATTGGTGGTTCTATTATTGATAAGGCCGATTGGGAACATTTACACAATGATTTTGGAGTAACTGACGTTATAAATGTTGAAACTGAGCATGATGACTCGGAAAAAGTACCTGCTGAACATTTATTACAAGTGCAAACAGAGGATAACGGTAATGGATTTCCTGTTGACAAAATTATGGCAGCAATAGAGTTTGCTAAAGGCCCAAACAAAGTACTTTATATTCATTGTCAAATGGGTGGTTCTAGAAGTCCTGCTTGGGCCTACGCCATTCTCAGAGGTGTTTATGGGCTTCAGGCCACAGAAGCATTAAAAGTAATTATAGAAGCGCGTATAGGCGTTCATAAATTTTGTAATGGGCGAGGTTTTCAAGAAAATTATGGTCATGCCTGGCAACATCAAGCCTATCTCAAATCAATTGATGATGCATTAGTACAAAACACATATTTGCCAAGGCTTAACATAGGTTGTGGACCAAATGTATTTCCATTTGATGGATGGATTAATTATGATATTTCCGACATTAGTCCATATTTAAGTTATCTTAATACGTTGTTAGATCTTGCTACAGTGTATCCTCCTATTTCGATTATGCCAGAGCATCAGCAAATTTTAGTTAGGTATTTAATTGCTGGAGGTAAAATAGATTTCAGAGTGCATGATTTAAATAATGGTTTTTCTCAGCATGCAGATGAAAGTATTGAGTCAATTTATTTTGGTCAAGCCATTGAGCATTTGGGGATATTAAATCAAGTACCTCCTTTTCTTAAAGAATGCCATCGTATGTTAAAAAAAGGAGGGGTTATCAGAATAACGACTCCTGATTTAAATATATTAATTGATGCTTATAAAAATGATGAGATGGATAAGTTTGCTGGTGAACAGCCTGAATTTTATCGTGAGGCTGACCCAAGCTCTCAACTTGCCTATCTTATGTATGGGGCTTGTGGACCAAATTGTACTAGAAATAATTATGAAGGGCACATGTTCTTATTTACACAAAAATCAATGACGAAATTTCTTGAAGCAGCAGGATTTAGCGATATAATTTTTTATTATGAAAAGGGAAATGGCAAAGATCCTATAATGGCAGCGCAAGCAGTAGATGAAGGAATGAGTCATTCGTTTATTGTAGAGGGTGTGAAAATATGAAAATTGGGATAGCGTCTACTCACAGTTTTCCTATCGGGCTACGAGGTCCTGTTACAAAAACAGGAGATGTTGTTATTATGGATTTGGCGATAGCATTATCTCAAATGGGTCATGAGGTCAGTTTATTTACTCCAGATGGTGGTTATTGCCCGCCAGGAGTTACTATTTATCCTATGAAATGTTCTTTTGGCAAGTATCCTCCTAGCGGAGAGGAATGTGAATTAGATTGTTTTAATAAATATACAGATGTGTTAAATAGCTTAGATATATTTCATGATTTTTCCGTAACCAAAATAATAACAAATAAACTAAATGAAATTGGACATAAAAATAATATATCTACATTAATGGGTGGCGCTTGGACGCACGTATATGATCCAACTAATTTAATTGTTTGGTCAGAGTCTCATAGATATAGGGTTTTAAATGGATTTACAGATTTTCATGAAACCCCACTTGATGGATTAGCTGGATCAAATAAACCTCCTTTAAATACTGATGCTCATATTGTAATGGGAGGGATAGATACCGAATATTATTGTCCTACTTATGATAAGAAAGATTATTTTTTGTTTATGGGAAGATGGCATCCGGCCAGGGGATATAAATTTGCAATTGATATAGCTAGGGCTAATCCGGATATTGAGTTTGTTATGGCAGGAGAACATCCGGATAGAGAGCTGTTTGAATATCAAAGAAATTGCGCATTGGAAGCGGTTGAGCTTACAAAAGAATTGCCGAATGTACGATTTGAATGGTTGCCAGCGGATCCAGATCATCATGACGCGAAGAAGGCTCTTTACCAAGGGGCCAAGGCTTTTTTGTATTCAGTTCAATTTCATGAACCTTTTGGGTTATCTCAAGCGGAATCTCTTGCCTGTGGAACTCCGGTAATTGGGACAAATTATGGTTCTGTACCAGAGGTGATAGAGCATGGAGTTACCGGTTTTGTTTGCGAGAATAGCGTTCAAAGTTTCACAGATGCGATATATAAGATAAATGAAATTAACCCACAGACATGTAGGGAACATGCTGTAAACCGTTTTGACAGAAAGGTTATGGCAAAAAATTATCTTATTGAGTATAATTCTATTATAAATGGAAAGTGGTAAATTAATGGAAGTTCGAAATCATATATTTAACGGAAAAGAGTTTCAAATAATAAAAGGCACGACTCATCCAGAGTATTCTTTTTTTACGTTCGAGGGCGAGGAAAGAGACTTTAGGGACAAGCATTGGGGCGTAAAAGATGGAGATGTAGTATTTGATGTCGGCGCTTCATATGGGACTTATACCTTATCTGCTTGTTCAATGGGAGCTACAGTTTTTTCATTTGAGCCGGAGAAGACTGTATTTAAAGACCTTGTAAATAACATAGCTATAAATGATTGGAATGACAAGTCTTATCTTTTTAACTTTGGTTTATGGGATATTAAAAGCCGTGTAAATATGAAGAGTTATGCTCCTCATTGGCCAGAGGCTACTATAACAAGTGATTATGAAATGGAGACGCTTGATAGTATTTCTGATAGATATGATTTGAAGAAAATTGATTGGATGAAAATAGATGTAGAGGGAGCCGAAGTAAAAGTTATTACTGGCGGTTTAAATTCAATAAAGAAGTTTTTGCCTAATTTAATAATTGAATGTCATACATTTTTAGATCCAGCAATAAAGGATCAGGTTATAAGTTTATTAAGCAACGAATATGATTTTGAAGAGGTTGATAGGCCGCCGTGCGTAATGTTATTGGGAAAGCCAAAGAAGGAAGTATAAATGAAAATTGCAGTTATTCTTGGCGAGTTTTCTGTAGGAAGAAGGCCTCTTGATCTGAATTATAATAATATATTTGAATCTCCACGAGGATTAACTGGCACAGATCTTGCTACTGTTATGTTAGCGAAGGAGCTTCAAAAACTTAGGCATAATATTTCATTATTTACTGTTCATGTAGAGCCTAATAATAAGCCGCCTGTTTATGAAGGGATTAAGCTTTATAATTTTATTGATCGTCATACTGTAATTGATGACTCGTTTGATGCTGTTATTTCAATAAATGAACCGGATGCTTTGAGGGGAATAAATACAAAGTGTTTGAAGATATGCTGGGAATTCTTAAATGATTTCACATTTTGTCAGCCTGGATTTGATGATTTTGTAGACGTATGGCTATCTCCTTGTGAAATGCATATGGAACATTTAAAGAAGCAGGTATCAAATCATTATAAATGGGGTGTTTTGCCTTTGGGATGTGATCCTAATTGGTATAGTGATAAAAGAGTGCCTGGAAGAGTTGTATGGACTAGTTCGTGTGATCGTGGACTGCATTTTTTACTAAATTGTTGGCCACAAGTGAAAAAAGCAGTTCCTGAAGCTTCATTAAAAATATTTTACCATTTTGATTACGGCGATATTCTTAGTATTGAGCCAGATTCATTAACGGCTCATCCTCATGTAAGAGAGATGGGGCAGAGGCTGAGGTATTGTAAAAATGCAATTGCTAAAATGAAACATCTTGGAGTTGAGCAGGTAGGGTCAGTTAGCAGAAATGATATTGCGGAGGAGTTGAGCCAGGCTTCTGTGTTTGGTTTTTCTGCGGATACCGTGGCTTACACGGAGGGCTTTTCGGTATCGTCACTTGAAGCTCACGCAAGTTTCACTGTTCCAGTAATGACAGATTGTGATTGTCTTGGTTCTATATATGAAAATTCTGGTTGTGTCATGATTAAGGGGAAAGTTCGTGATAATTTACCAGAGTTTACAAATGCTATAATTAAAGGATTAACAGATAAAGATTTTGCTGACAAAACAATTGAAAAATGTAGAGAGTTCGCTTTTAAGCATACGTGGTCTGATATAGCTAAAAAAATGGAAATGATTATAAAGAAGGACAAATGAATAATAAAGAATGTGGTGATTTGATAAATGAAGGTAAGTATCCTGATGATATTAATGTTCCTTTAGATACTCCTTTTATAGATGGACGCGGAACTATACAGAATCTATGGTTATCGCAGTCTGGCAGTGTAACATTTATTGAGTCTAATCCTGAGGCGATTAGGGCTAGACACAAGCATATTGGCGACTGGCATTCCACCTATGTTATTAGTGGCAAAATTAAATATACAGAACTTGAAGATGACGAGAATACTATTATTAAAGAGTGTATATTTAATACAGGTGATATGTTTTTTACAAAACCTGGAGTTTTTCACATTATGGAGTTTATAGAGCATACAAAAATGATAACTATAAACAACATTGTTAAAAATCATGAAAATTATCATAACAGTATAATAAGGTTTTAATATGAAAACCACGAAATGCAGACTGTGTGGAAGTCAATTAAGTGAGCCTTTATTGAAACTGCCTGATTCTCCTTTGGCCAATGAGTTTGTAAAAAAGTCTGTTAAGCAGGAGCTTTTTTCTTTAGAGTTATGTTCTTGTACAAAATGTCATCATTATCAACTTTCCGAATCTGTTGACGGATCTAGATTATTTAAAAATTATGCATTTGTATCAGGAACATCAAAAGTAAATGTGGCTCACTTTACTAAATTGGCAAAAGACAGTGTTAAGCGGTTTGGCCTTGTCCCTGGTGATTTCGTTGTAGAAATTGCTTCAAATGACGGAACGTTACTTCAGGCATATAAAGATCTTGGGATGAAGGTGCTTGGAATAGATCCAGCTGAAAATATTGCTAAGATGGCAAATGAAAAAGGGATAGAGACTTTGCCAAAATTTTTCACAAAAGAATTGGGCAAAACAATATTACAACAATATGGAAGTCCTAAATTAGTTATTGCAAATAATATAATTGCTCACACTGATTATGTAATGAGTATCATTGCCGGAGTGAAAGAATTAATAAAAGACGATGGCGTATTTATATTTGAAAATTCTTATTTCAAAGATATGTACGAAAAGATTTTGCCAGATTTAATATATAGTGAGCATATATCTCATTATCTTGTTTATCCTTTGTCAATATTATTTAAGGGCATGGGTTTGGCATTATTTGATGTTGAAAATATAGATGTGCATGGAGGATCTATAAGGGGTTTTGTTAGTGGAAAATATATTGCGCCTTCTAAGAATATAGAAAAGCTCATACATGAAGAGCACGTTCTTGGATTGTTATCTAATGCAACCAAGGTTAAGACATTACAAAAATTTGCTAATAAAATTGAAAAGCTTGGAAAAAGTCTCACAGATAGATTAAAGCAAATAAAAGCCGAAAAGAAAACGATAGCAATTTATGGGATGCCTGCTAAGGCAACTACATTGATGTATCTATTTAATATAGATCCTAAAATTATAGAGTGTGTTTTTGAGGATGCTCCATTAAAAATAGGTCTTTTGACTCCAGGTAAACACATACCTGTTGTAGCAGCGGCAGAAATGTACAAGTTAAAACCTGATTATATTGTTATTTTAGCTTGGAATTTCGCCGATTCAATTATGGCAAATCATAAAAAATATATTGATAATGGTGGAAAATTTATTGTGCCTCTGCCAGAATTAAAGGAATATTCATGAACTTCACATTTAGGCACTGGAATAGGCTTAAATATCCAACGAAACACATTCTTATAGTAGAAGATGTTATTGTTCAGCAAAAAAGAATTCTGGATCATTTTAACAATATATTTGAGCCTGAGGGTTTGGTTCAAATCAGTGTTGTATCTGGTGCATTAGCAGCGGCAGGAATTATCAACTTTTGTAAAATCGATTTAATCATTCTTGATCATGATTTGCCTGAAGGAAACGGCTCAGATCTACTTGAGTGGTTAAAGCAGTTTAGTTTAAAGATACCAGTTATAACATTTTCCGGAATTCCATCAAACAATCAACATATGGGGTATCTTGGAGCGTCTCATCCTTGGTTTGGCAAAGAGGATGTTATATCTGGTAAGGCAGATAGTTTAATAAACGTATTGCTTGAGCTTAATACTGGGGTGGCTGAATTATATTGTAATGAGGCCAGTCCTGATAAGCCTACTATTCCAAGATATTGGATAACTCCTAAAATATTAATTGGCGGAAATATTAATGATCAATCAGATTTTAAGCATTTAGAATATGATTTAAATATTAAGTCAGTGATAAATCTTGATGGCCCAGAAGCTGAGCGCAATATTTTTGTACCAAATTTACTTGAGTTTTACGTACCTGATAATGGAGAAGCTTTTTCTAAAGAACGAATATTTGAAACGATAGCATTTGCCGAAAAGCATATAAAAGATCCGATATATATTCATTGTCACATGGGGATGTCTAGAAGTCCACATTTTGCTTATATTATTTTAAGAGGCGTTTATAAATTATCTCCAGAAGAGGCTTTATTAAAAATTAAAGAGGCTCTTCCAACAGATAGGCATAATTGGGGTTTTAACCAGCATTCTGCTAATTATATTAAATCCATTGAAGAGGCGATAAGTGCATCATGATATAAAACAGCGTGTTATTATAACTGGTTCTTGTGGGTTTATTTTTTCTAATTTTATTCGTAAATTTGCGGATAATTCAAAATACGAATTTGTTAGTATCGACAAATTAATAGCTCCATATAATTTTTCAAATATACTTGTTGGTCATAAATTACATGTAGGCGATATTGCTGATGAACATTTTGTAGACATGGTTTTTAAAATTGAAAAACCTGATATAATAATTCACGGTGCTGCCGAATCATTTGTTGATGACTCTATTAAAAAAGCTCGCCCATTTATTCATTCAAATGTATTGGGCACGCAAACCATGATAGATATGTCTATCAAACATCATGTAAAGAAATTTATATATGTATCTACTGACGAAGTATACGGCCAATTAAAAAGCGTTAAAGATAAATCATGGACTGAACAAACGCCTATTAGTCCTAGAAATCCATATAGTGCAAGTAAAGCGGCCGGAGAATTGATAGTAAAAGCAGCCAGCGAAACGCATGGATTAAACTATATAATCACTCGTTGTTGTAATAATTATGGACCAAGACAGCCTCCTAGAAACCTTGTGCCAAAAGTTATTACTTGTATATTAAATAATGAGCCAATACCAATTCATGGAAATGGCAAACAAATGCGCGAATGGATTCATGCGGATGATCATAGTTCGGCAATAATGCATCTTATTGAAAAAGCAGCTATTAATGAAACTTATAATATTGGCTCTGGAGTCGAGTTTTCTAATTTACAGATGGTAAAAAACATTTGTAATATATTAGAACAGGGAGAAGATTTATTATCACTAGTAAAAGATAGACCTGGCCATGATTTTAGATATTCGGTTGATTGTACTAAAATAAAAGAACTTGGATGGGAGCCAAAATACGATTTTGATACTGCTATAAAAAACACGGTGCAGTGGTATATTGATAATAAGAGCTATTTTTGAAAAATCTGTTGTTAATTGGATCTGGGGTTTGGGGGCAGAAATATATAAAGACAATAACATCTAATTTTCCACAAGTTGTATTAACGATTGCTAATCGAGAAAATTGGAAACAACTTATTGACGCTCATCCTGACGGAGTGATAGTTGCTACTCCTCCTGAATCACATGTAGAAATTGCTGCTTATTCCCTTGCTAAAAACATACCTACTGTCATCGAAAAACCTTTAAGTTTATCGTTGAATGAAGCAATGTTATTAGAAAAATTTAACGCGCCAGTTTTAGTTAATCATATTCATTTATTTTCTGATTCTTATCAAAAAATAAAATCAATAATTGGTTCAAGTGATATAACCGGTATAAAAACAATAGGTTATAATAATAGTCCGGCAAGAAATTATTCGGCTCTTTGGGATTATGGCCCACATGATTTATCAATGATTTTAGATTTAACAGGCTGCTTGCCCATTAAAGTTAATATTACAGAGTTTCCATCTCGTGCTGATAAATCATTATTTGATATTACAATGGATTTTGGCAGATTTTTAACTCAAAGTATAGTGGGCAACGGGGCGTATACAAAAAAAAGATATATAAGCGTTTCGTTTGATGGACTAAATGTATCGTATGATGAAAACAGTAATAATCAACCTTTTAATTATAAACCACCGTTAGAAAATATGTTAAATGTTTTTATTGATATTATAAATGGCAAGAAAGACAATAGAACTGGGCTTGATATGTCATATAAAATATTAAAAATTTTGTCAACTAATAAATAATCATTATTATAAAAAGGGCAACAAACAGGAATTATATGAGAGTGTTAGTGCTTGGAGGTGGAGGTAATAAAGGAGCTGGAGAAGCTGGTGTATTAGATTATTTATTAGAGCAAAATTCAGAACTTGATTATGACGCTTATGTCGGAATTTCTGTTGGGGCAATAAATGCTGCTTTTTTAGCCAGTGGGCCGTTCAATGAGACGTTTCCAAAATTAAAAGACATTTGGCTAAATAAAGTCAAAGGAAACAAGTCGGTGTGGACCCATCATATTTGGCATTATATTGTTATTTGTATTATTGTAAATATGTTTTTTTCATTAATTGCTTTTGGAACATTTATTATTTCAGCACCTAAATGGATTACTATCTTATTTTTCTTTTTGGCGTTATTATCTTTTTATTTACCTTATAAAGTAATAACAAACACTCATTCTATTTATAAGACTGATCCATTAAGAAAATTAATTAGTGAAAATTTGGATGTAGAAAAGTTAAAAAATAGTGGAAAGAAATTAGCAATAGGAACTGTATCATTTACTACCGGCCAATATAAATCAATAAAAATAATTGATGAAAATATTATTGATTGGATCATGGCATCAAGTGCTTTCCCTATATTTTTCCCTATGCAATATATAGATGGCGAATATTGGACTGATGGAGGCGTGGTTAATATGTCTGCATTAACTGACGCTCTTGATTTAAAAGCCACAGAAATTGATATTATTATTACCAGCCCATTGAGCGCTGGCAGATTTAATGGCATAACTGGGTTATTAAAACAAATGATGAGAAATATTGATGTAATATCATCAAATATTTTACAAGATAATATAACTGTTGGTAACTCAGGTAGGTCTTTTTATGGTGGTGCTAGAATTAGATATTTTATATTTGATAAACAATTGTCATTTAATTCTTTAGATTTTGATGTTGATAAATTAAAAAACATGTTTAATGAAGGTCGTAAACTTGGAAAAAAGGTAATTGAGGATAACTACTAATTATTTATCATTTTGATAGGAGAATAAATGGGATATCCAGGTATAACCAAAACTCAAGGCAGAGATTTTAATTTTTTTGAAAGAATGTCTGTAACTTGGACTAGTTTTGGCGGAGGCTCGTCTGATGGCCTTGGACCAGATATGGTTATTAGATTTTCTACGCAGGGTGTATTTTTTCTTAATGAAGATACGGCCGATATTTTAGAATATAGTTTTAATGGAACAACGGTGCATGGAGAATTAAATCCTGCGCTTTTAAGCAATGGTCTTGCTTTTGATAATAGAGTAATTTGTCTTATTTGGTTTAGGATAAAGTCCGGTTCTTCTGGTCCAATTTCCGTTAGAGTAGATGCGTGGGCAAATAAATGAGTGGATTTATTCCTGGTGGAACAGTCCCTGGTGGTGGTGGAGGGACTGCCGCTCAAGGCCCTACGGGACCTCAGGGAGCGCAAGGATCTCCTGGTGTAACAGGTAATACGGGACCGCAAGGATCTCAGGGACCAACAGGGTCTCAAGGACCAACTGGACAGCGAGGAGCAACAGGTAATACAGGCCCTCAAGGGTCTCAAGGACCAACAGGACCGCAGGGCAATCAAGGAGCAACAGGTAATACAGGCCCTCAAGGGTCTCAAGGACCAACAGGACCGCAGGGCAATCAAGGTTCTCCTGGTGGCAACATTAGAAATAACGGAGCCAGCTTAGGCATTTTCCCAACATTTAATCTTGTTGGCAGCTTGAATGGTACAACTGGGCCTGGAAATGTTGTTAACATTAATTCTATTAATGACTTTTTATCCGTTGGAATTACCGGCCAAGGAGCAACTGCGGCATCCGCTGTACAATTAGCTTCCGGATCAATGATTCAATGGAACACAGAAAAGACCAAGCTTGGTACTATAGGCCATACAAACATTGGAACAGCAGCGGGCATCTTAACTATAAACAAATCTGCGTATTATCAAGTAAATAGCCGCATATGTTTCACTGGATTGCCTTCTGGCGTCGTTATTCAGTCGCAAGATTATATTGGAGCAACTGGAGGTAATGGCCGTTTTGGATTTGGTTCTGGTACACCAATATCCCAATCGTTAGGATATCTTACACCAGGCACAGTTCAAGTTGTTGATGTGTTAAAAAATTCATATGTTGCTTTCATACCTTCTGGAACAAGCATAGAAACGTATGTAAATTACATTAGTGGCGGCGGCGGCAGCGCGGTATATTTGTCACCTACTGGAACTTTTTTCGATATTACAAACATTGGAACGTAATTTGAAAAACGTGTGATATATCTTATAGAACTACTATCTAACTTGGTTTTCAAGTCGGATAATTTAAAAACAAACTGAAAAGTTTTCAAATATGCAAAAAGAGCTATTCCTAGATAGCAACTCTCATAGCGCAATGAGTGAAGTTGTTATAAAAAAATTTATAGAATATAATAAATCTACAGCAGGGAAGGGGCATCCAATGACGCCTTCTAAACCTGGACGCGAAGCTGCATTAGCGTTAGAGACGGCTAGAGGTAAAATAGCATCACTGTTAGGCGCAAAGAGACCTGGACAGATAATATTCACTAGTACTTGCACTCAGGCTTGTGAATGGGCAATGCATATTTTAGATTTTTGTATAACTAAACCGCGAATCCAGTCAATTAATACGGATGATAGGATATTTATTTCACCAGTAGAGCATCCAGCTATTAGACGTTTTGAATATAAAGACGAATCTATTTCAAACGAACATCCATTATTACCTATTGATGAAAACGGCGTAATACAAGAATGCAGAGTTAATAAAGCTGCTTGCATTCATGTTCAAAACGAAATAGGAATTATCCAGCCCTTAGAAAGAATTAAGGCTGGATATTTGCTTTCTGATATGTGCCAAAGTGTTGGAAAGGTATCAATTAATTTAGAAGAAATGCCAATTGATATAGCCGTATTTGGCGGGCATAAGTTTGGAGGCTCTGCCGGAGTAGGATTTATTTATCTAAAAAATATAGAATGGTGGACTGAGTTTGGAGTGGGGAGCCGTTATTTTAGTGACAGAACCGGAACGCCTGATGTAGCTTCAGTAGTTGCAACGGCAGCAGCACTTGAAGAAGAGTTAATGACTATGCCAGAAAGGCTGGTTAAAATGGAAGAATTTCAATCTACATTAGAGCCGGCTTTGGAAGAATTTGGTTGTGAAATTATAGCTAAGAATGCTGCCAGAGTTTCTAATACAACATTTATAAAGTTGCCTACGACACAAGCGATGGAAGTATTATTGGATTTATCACGGAATGGCATTTATGTTGGTTTGGGTTCGGCATGCGGTTCGTTACACACGGGGGATACTCCTTTGATGCAGGCTTTAGGGCGAGAAGGAGGGGCTGGGGACTTTTTAAGATTTAGTCAGCATGGAGACTACGGCAAAGCAGAAGCTTTGTTTGTGATTGATAAAATAAAACAAATAATCAGGAGATGATATGTCAGCAGAATATACTTTAGATATAGTAAGTTTGGATAAGAATATAGAGGGTAAACCACTTAAGAAATATGCTATTGATAATACGGATTTAATTGGCGTGTATGAAAACGAGCCTTTTGAAATTGTATTTAAGAATCATACACATAAGAAGGTGCAAATAATAATATCTGTTGATGGAACAGATGTTCTTTCTGGAAAACTTGCTTCAACAGAGCCTACAGCAAAGATGTTGTTAGTTAATGCGTATAATACATTAAGATTGAAAGCTTGGCCAGAAACTAATGATGGCGGAGCAAGATTTGTGTTTACTAATACAGATAATAGTGTTGCAGCAAATACTCATGGCGTTTTAAGTTCTAAAGGAATTATTGCTGTAGCTGTATTTGAGGAAGGATATGTTCTAAATTATAATAATTGGAATAATCACCCACATCCATCGACAGTAGGTAGCGGACAGTTATATGGCGGGCAGTTATATGGATCGGCAGGATTGTATTCAAAAAACTTGGATTATAGTTACAATACTGATCAGAAAATTAATTTAATAAGTGATTCATGCGTATTTTCTTCAAACATTGCTGAAACAACTGAAACAAATGTAATTATGGATTCTGCAATTCTACGTAGCTCTACAAAAGGATGTAGCACACCAAAAATAGAACAAACAAAAACTTCGGCTTCAGTTGGAGCTGGCGAATATGTACAACAAACACTTGCTACTGTAGCTGGTTTAACACAACCAAAACTTGCCACTACTATTAAGGTCAAATATGAATGGTGGAGCAGCTTGCGTTCTAAATTACGCAAAATTGGTGCTGAACACGCTGAGTTGCAATCAACTAATGGCTTTCCTGGTGATAAAAAGAATATTGATTTAGCTAAGACACCAAGAATCAAAACGTCTGCTAAAACAACTAAATATAGTGCGTCATCTCGTAATCGTCGGCGTAATAGAAATTATACAGAATATCAACGATTTGTATAATAATTTTTATAAACAAGAATATGTTGAAAAATTCAGAAAAACTGAGGCCGAAAATAGAATGTGAAATTTGTGGAGAAAAAAATTCTAAAATTTTGCATAGGCATCATTTGGTCGAAAGAATCGAGCTTAACACAAATAACTCAGATTGGAATCTTGGAATACTTTGCCCTTCCTGTCATAGCAAAGTTCATAGCGGATCTATTAGAATTATTGGAGTGTTTCCCAGCACTAAACCACCAACTGGCAAAACACTTGTGTATGTCAAAGATGGGGTATGCAACATTCCTTCTTTAGAGCACGCAAAACCATATTATCAACCAAAACCAGAATCAATGGCATTGTTTATTAAGGAAGAAAATGAGACTTAAAAAACCTAAACAAAAAATTATAAAAGAAGATCAATCAAGAAAAACATTATTTACCGTAGCCACACAAATGGGTTGTCAAGTTGAATTAGCTCAAATATTTAACAGATATGACAGATTATTAAAAAATTGCGCAAATCAAACAGAGATAGATCATATATCACTTCTTGGCATTGCTGAAGTTAATAAATTAATGAGTTTTGTCAAAAATGCGTATTCTGTTGATGGCGTTAATGTGGAAAATTTATAACTGCATAATTCATTATTATCATTGAAGTTTTTAAAGAAAGATAGAGCTTCTAGGAAGAAATATATAGGAAATAACAATGGGTAATAAGTTTTTTGGAAATGTAGAGTGGTTTAATGCGAAATCAGGATATGGTTTTATTTCATATGAAATCGAAGGTGTTAAACAAACTGATATTTTTTTACACTTTTCTGATATTGTTTGTGACGGATTTAAAACAATAAAGAAAGATCAACACGTTTCTTTTGGAATTGGACAAAATAATAAAGGACAACCAAAAGCCATAGAAGTAACCGTGATAAATGAAAAAAATAAGAGTTAATGAAAAGCAATTCTGGATAACTAATATAAGTGAAAAAAACGTTTGTCTTGCTGATTTGGCATTAACTATTCCAACTAAACGTCATATGAATCTTTTGGATTCTAAACATTTTGCTTATACCGAACAACTACTTATTAAATCCAAAGAATCTGGTTCTTTATTTAAGAAGCGCCATTTAATAAAAATTAGAGAAGTTGCCCCTGATGAACCAATTAAAGCAGGCAAATATATAAGCAAAGAACCTTTATTTATGAAAAATGTTCGTGCTAATATTGAAATTATAGAGCCTTACTTTGAAGAGTTGCAAGTTTCTGAGGAAAAGTTTATTGATGACCTTACTCAAGGTAATGATGCAGGCGGTGGCATTATCGATACAATGTCATTAGATGTTAAGATGCCAGAAAACAACGAATAAATTGGCCTATAAATATGACTGTTTATAAGGTTGCACAACGTTGGCAAACAACATTTCCTTTTAAGGACATTGAAGATAAGCCACACGGGCATGAGAGCCTTATCTCTTATACTGGCACTATGAATGGCTCGCCATATTGGGCCTGTCGTATTTGTGGTAAACCGGTTTTGAATGATCTTACCGGGCAGCCTATTACTAGAAAAGAACATTTGCCAGGATATCTTCCAGGCGAAAGTATACCGGAAGAGCAATCAACCGGCTATGTTTTTACTCAACAAGAATATGAAAATATAAGAAATAAATTTTCTGAATATATACCAAAATGTATCGCTTTAGTTAATAAATATTTCGAACATATATTAAATTTTACAAATAATGAAATAGACTACACACCAGATACTAGCAATATAATTCATGAATTATTTCAAAAACTTTTGATATTAAATATAGAAACAAAAGACAGTCTTCTAACTGCATTAAGTAAAATAGATCCTATGCTTAAAGATAAGGGCGTTACTAAAGACGATGTATCTATATTATATCAACTTTTTGCAAATATAAATCCTGATTTTTATCAATTTTGGCCATCATATAGAATTCCACAATATATTCCACCAAATAGTCCTCCACAGGTAATGCGTGATGCAGGACCACCTTATGAATATTCAAAACAAGAAGGCAATCGCGCTGAATTTGAAGCAAAGAAAAATGAAATTATAAACTATATTAGCAAGTATGGTCCAACATTAGAGAAAATATTAAATGAGTATGCGGCGCCTTATATTGGTATTGAGGGCGTCCGAAGAGCTGAACATGAAGTAAAACTGCATCCAATTTGTCAAACTTGTTTTGATGAAAATTCATATCATTGTGATGAGAAAGATTGTGATTTTGTTACCTTAGACGAAAATGATTTAACTACTGTTACAAAAGCAGAATGGGTACAGGACCCTCAAAAAACTAATGGGGGCAGTTATGTAAAGCAAGAAACACAATTTTGTGAACAGCACGGAACAAAATGTGATAGTTGTGGTAAAGGATTAGAAAAAGAAGGCAATGATATAGTAAAACGCGATAATTATTATTATCATTCAGATTGTTATTCAGAGATATTTACAACATGCGAAGAATGTAATGAGGAAATATATGCTGAAGATGCAAGATATGATGAAGATAATGGCGTGACATTATGCGCTGATTGTTATGATAATGAAGGTGAGCGCAAAGCAGGGATAGAACAAGGCATACCAGAAGAAGATTTAGATACAGCAAAAGAGATGTTGCAAAATCAAGATAAATTCTTTCCATTAGAGGCTGATGCAATTCAAAAATCTATTCTACCTACTGTTCAACTTGCTATTAAACATGTAAGCAAAAATCCAATAAGACCGCCAAATGAAAAAGATTATAATGATATAGAAAGCTTTATACATAAACGTCTTCAAAAGCCAGAGACGAAAGCAGTAGTAAGCGTTAAATTGCAAGATTTATATACTCAAGCAGTACCAAGCACTCGGACAACAGAGGTAGATTGGGGCCAGATTATGAACAATATGGAAGCCTTCTTTATCAAAAATTTAGAAGAGGTCAACAGAATTAAAACTGAATATCCAAATCTAAAAGGATTCAAACCTTATCCAGTTGATATAAAAATAGAAAATGGTGAAAATCATGGCGGAAGCGTATTCGTAATTTACCCAAGTGAAGAATTTTTAAATTATGCCGAAATAATACAGCCTGGTGCCAAAGAAGCTTATAATAATCACATAGAGCGTAAAGGGCATCATCGTGGCGCATTGGCTTATGCCAGATTTACTTTGAGTAAAGGCAATATTATTATTGACAATTTACAAACAGATATTGATGCTCAAGCATTTCATGATCAAGTATTAAAAAGCACCCCTGCATTGCAATGGTGGACATCTACAATTAAGAAGTTCTGGGTTCCATATTTATTGGATGCGTTGAGAAAATTCGGCCAATCTGTTGAAAAGAAAATATATTTGACAAATTTTGATATGCAAAAAATCAAATGGCACTCAATACCAGAAAGAAGCAAAGATATTTATGATCGAATTCCAGAAACAATGAATATGCCAGCAGAAAATGTTGAAGCAAAACCAGAAGATTTAAAGGAAAAGAAATGGCATATGCGACGTGTGGCTAGAAAATTATTGGAAAACACTGAGGAATTTATAAGATTAGCAACTGAATAAAACAGTATATTAATATGGCTATCGTTCCTAGATCAGCAATCGTATCACCAACTGACACGGTTCAGTTGCGCGTTCAATTCGAATCTGCCGGCTCCTCAATAGATTTAGATGCTTATCCAACTATTACTTTAGTTCAACCAAGTGGCACAGTAATAACTGGTCCTACAAGCTTAGGAGTATATAGACTTGATATTGGCCTTTATGGATTTGATTTCCCAGCTCCTATTGATTCGTCTTTAGGCGTTTGGTCAGATATTTGGACCGGCAAACTAGCTGGTATAACAGTTAGACAAACGCTTAATTTCGTAATATATACCACCCAAATGCCAGCCGTTAATACAGACGGTTACATTCATCTTGGTGATGATCCAGGTTTTCATTATTCTCAAGTAGCAACTGGTAACATTAACAAATTAGTCAAGGCTGTTAAAGCTAGATTAAACTCTTCAGGAAAATCTAGAACGAAAGATCAATATGGTAACGTAATTTTTGAAGATTGTGATATTTATACTGTAGATCAATTAGTTACATTTATTGCCACGTCTCTTACAGCATTTAATCAGATTCCACATTTTACATTCTTTACATTCGAAGACACTGGAATTATTGATAATTTCTTCGAAGTATTAGTGCAACATGCTACGATATATGCGCTAGCAAGCAAAGCATTAATTGAAAGAGGAAGAGAATTTAATATTAGCGACAATGGTCTTACATTTCAGCCGCCATCCGTTTCTGAATTGGTGAATAGTCAGTGGAGCGCAGAATTGAGCAATTGGTGGGAAAAGGTGAAATTGATAAAGGGTAACATGAAGCCTGCGGCGTTTGGTTTGGGCACTCTTAGGCCAATGGCAGTAAACCCCCAAATTTTAAAACTTAGGCATTTGAGAAGTCGTCAAATATTCTAGCAGCTCCGTATACTTAGTTATAATTACCAGAATAATCTATAAAAATCGTCATATATTATAAATTGTGTTATATACACTAATATGATGAATTTAAGCGATATTAAAAAATCGTTAATTTATACAAATGGTGATTTAAAAGCAACTGCCAAACATCTTAATTGTAAATATGAAACGCTTCACTATTGGATCAGAAAACATAATCTAGTTTACGAAAACAAGAAATCCCCTCTAAACACAGAGTTGGTAGAAAAGCTTTATAGAGAGCTTGGTTCACTTTCGGCAGTTGCCAAAGAAATTGGCTGCACAAAAGAGGGTGTAAGACAGGTTATGAAACGAAACGGTTTTGATGTTAAGAAACCAATTCTTTATGATGTAAACCATAATTTCTTCAAAGACGAAAACGAAAAATCGTTATATTGGACTGGATTTGTTGCGGCAGATGGATGTGTTAAACAAAAGAAAAATAGCGAATCATATATACTTTCTATAGGATTATCTTCCAAAGACCATAAACATCTTGAAAAATTCACAGATAATATTCAATTTAATGGCCCAATATATAAATTTATGGTTAAAAATAGTAAAAGAAATTCAAAATGGAATGATACAGAAAAAAGTGAAATAGCAATAACTTCTAAAAAAATTTTCGATGACTTATCAAAATACAATATTGTTCCGCGCAAATCATTAATATATACATTTCCAGAGCATTTAATAACTCATCCATTAGTCAATCATTTTATGCGCGGCTATTTTGATGGTGATGGTTCTTGGTTTTTACAAAAACATAAGGATAAAAAAGATCAATTAATATTTTCTCTTCGCGGGACGCCAGAGTTTTTAACTATTTATCGCACTATATTAGAAAGGGAGTGTGGTTTACAACATCGTGACAAATTAATCAGGATTAATAGCGGCATAGGCATTTTAGAATATGGCGGTAATGGAATAACGGATAAAATCGCATCATTCTTATACAAGGATGCTTCAGTTTATTTGGATAGAAAGCATAAGATGATATCCAATTAAATGAGCTATTATTAAGGCTTTATAGTATGACATCTCGTTTTACAGGTATTTACCATTTTACTTCATCTAGTTGGAGAGTAATATGACATTTCCTGCCATTGTTTTCCCTTCGGGTCCTGGAGGCTCCGTGTTAAAAAGCGTGAGCAACCCGCTGACGAATCCATTTCGCTGCCACACAATCGGCGGCTACGTTTACATAATCAGCTCGAACCACGGTGCTGTAGGTCCCTCAGGAGTGACTTGGGTAGAGGCTACCACGAACGCTTTTGGTGGGTTCAGCGATTTTCTAGGTCTGCTTAGCGGGAGCATTCGGAACTCGGCTGTGTCTGGGACAGACATCTACATCTGGGCAGCCATGCCCACCACCGGAACTCGCTTAATCAAGTTTGACACCATCACAAAGCTGTTCACAGTCGTAACGACGTTCACAGAGGACTTCTACGGAATAGCCGTACACGCTGGGATACTTTATCGGACTCAGGATGATGGTGATGGCTTGTATGCATTGACCAGTGTCGCCCTATCTGACATTCATACAGTAATCAGCACAACCCCCACAACGGAGCTAGGCCCTCTTGTTGTAGACACCGTGGGCGCAAATTACACGAATGGGTTTGCTCGTGTCTGGGTTGGTGTAGAGCTTTTCTCGCTGGCTGGAGTCGGACCAGAGGGTGCTCCAATCGTATCAACCGGAACAGTCAGGGCAATCGGGACAGGATTATCTACCCTGTACATGGTGACCTCGACGGGCCGTGTTCACAGCGTAAATCCGCAAGCACAGACGATAGCACTTACCACAGACCTAAGCGCTGACTTCACTGAAGGATTGCAGTGCTGCGTGCTGGACTCTGTGAATTCCAAGTTCATGGTTATTGGGCGCATAACCACGGACACGCTCAAGGTTGGCCGGGTGAGCCTAGCAGGGGCTCTTGAGTCCTCAGTGGTACTCCCCGCTCCTACCAGCGAGGAGCCTTATGTTCCACGGATAGATAATCTAGGGACTATAGCGGACAGCAAATTCTTTGTTACGCGGTCCCGTACAGTCGGTGGGGTCTTGGGTGACGCTGGGGAGGTGTACTCAACACCGCTTACAGGGGCGCTAGCTCTCACAGAAGTTACCCAACCGTCGTTATCTCCTGCGTGGAGAGCACCATGACTTTCCCTGGTAAATATCTGCCAAACGTCACTGTAGATGGGGCGACCTTGATCACTGGTGTTCTGAACCAGTCTGGTCCAGCAGTGTGTGTGTCCATAGGTACTAAAGTTTACGTACTGAACACAGCAATCGGCCTTTTCTTCACTGGCGGGTCGGCACCTGTTGGTGTGTATTGGGTCGATGCTGGAACAGGCCAAATGCTAGGAGCTGTTACCTGGGGCAACGCCACAGGGGTTGCGTCTACGTCCATTAGTAACGGGGGTCTTGATATGGTGGCAAGTGGCACCGACCTGTACATCACCACTATTGATTTCCCAGCTGGGACTGGGAAACTTATCAAGTTCAATACTCTGACAGAGCAATTTACAGACCTTGACACTTTAGCAGAATACTCCAGCCTCACAGCTCATGCGGGCAACCTGTACTTAATCACGTCGAGCAGCAATACACTGGAGCGTCGCACAATAGCGGCTCCAACAGTTGTCGTGGACTCCACAGTTGTTCCTAGTGCAGCGGGCGCGATTGCCATCGATACCGTGACCACTAATTATGGGGACGGTCTAGCGCGGGTGTGGGCAGGGCCTTGCCGGTATCAACTGACTGGCTTTAATGGAAGTTCGCCAGAGGGTACGCCGTTCACACCCTCAGCGGCTATTGGCTCAATCGGTGTAGGCTCTTCCTCCTTGTACTTCGCTACCACCGGCTCTCTGATTGATATGGTTGATCCCGATGCTCAGACGATAAGTGCCACATATGACATGGCTCCCGATTTTGATGCCCTAAATGACATTAGGTATGATTCGATCAACTCAAAATTCATGCTACTGGGGAGTTCAACAGGCACCAGATGGGTAGGAAGGATCAGCCTGGTAGGGGCGATTGAATCTACAATAGATATTCCTCTATCATCGGGAGACTTC